>Ga0136617_10000555_pt1 | contig 31514 bp, 26 predicted proteins | sample AntDrymUQ3222106_2_FD_129672 | JGI IMG/M metagenome (GOLD analysis project Ga0136617, IMG submission 129672) | Polar desert sand microbial communities from Dry Valleys, Antarctica - metaG UQ322 (21.06) | ecosystem: Environmental > Terrestrial > Soil > Desert | place: Antarctica: Dry Valley... | reverse complement strand
GGAGCCGGGCTCATCGTCATCGTCAGGTCGGCGGCTGACTCGGCCCAGTCGTGCGCTGCCCGGCACCGTCACGGGAGGTTTCACCCAACGGTAGGGCGATCGTCTCGGTGGGGGCCTCAGCCGACATCGGGTTCTGCGCGCTCGCCGGCGGCCGGGAAGCCGACGTGGCCGGAGCGGACGTCGGGCCGTCGGCGGCGCGGCCGGTCGCTCCTGGGGCGACCGCACGCTGGGGGGCCGTGGGCTGAGATGCCTTGTTCCACGAGCTGGGCACGATCTGCTCGCTCAGGTTCTGCGGCGCCCGAGGCGGCTGAACCGGCCCCGGCGGCTGGCCGGACGCCTGAGTAGCCCCTGCCGATCCCGACTGCGCCGCCGCGGTCTGCTGACCCGACCCCTGCCGCGATGAAGTCGGTCCCTGGGATGAAGCCCACCCCGGATGTGCCGCCGCACCGGAAGACCCCGGCTGTGCCGCCGCGCCGGCGGGCCCCGTGTCTGGTCCACCGAGATTGCTGAGAATCTGCCGCACCAGCGCGAGCTCTTCACGGACGTCGGCCACCTGTTGTGCGGAGACCTCCACCCGAGCCCGCGCATCGGCACGCATTCGGGCGGCGTTGGCCGCGGCCGCCTCGGTGAGGATCCGCGCTTGCTGCTGGGCGGACGACTCCAGCGAGCTGGCCTGATCGGTCACAGCGGGTAGCGCTCCCTGCGCGGCGCTGGACTGCACGTTCAACCGCTCCGCCAGCGGCCCGAGCCGCTCGGCGATGCTCTCGAAGGACGAGCGCAGCGTCACCTCGGCCTGCGAATGCTTCCGCCCCGACTCCTCCGCGGCCTTGCGGATCGCGGCGGCTTCCTCGGTGGCCAGCCGCAGGATGGCCTCGACCTTCGCCCCGAAGCCGTCCAGGGCGGTTGCCTCCGAGGCGGCAGCCGCCTGACCCTCGGGCGAGGCTGCGGTGCTGGTCACAGCGTTGACACCGGCCGCGCCGTTGAGCCGCTGCTCCAGTTCACGGACCCGGCTCGCAGCGGCATCGCGCTGTAGCCGCAGTTCGTTGCATTGCCCGGACGTCGCCGCCAGTCGGCCGTCCAGCGAGGTCAGGTGATCGTCCACCTGCCTGCGGTCGTACCCGCGCAGCACCACATCGAACGTGGGACCAGATCCGTGCGTGCCTTCCCCGTGTGCCATGACGTTTCTCCCGACATCTACAACGGTCAGTAATCAATGGTCGCGCAGCAGGCTGTTCCAAGTGTAGTCCTACTGGGTGGTTGCTTGACACGATCAGGTGACAGCCCCGTCGAGTACGGCGTACACCACGAGGTTGTCCAGGTAGGACCGGCGGCTGCGGTCGAACTCCCCGCCACAGGTGATCAGCCGGAGCTCATGGCCGGGGGTCGGCCCGTAGACGCGTTCGGTCGGGAAGTCGGTCTTGGGATAACTTTCCACCCGACGGACGCTGAACGAGGCGACGCTGCCGTCTGAGCGCGTCACCAGGATCGCGTCACCGGGTCGGATCTCCTCCAGGCGGAAGAAGACGCCGGGTCCGGCGCGGGAGTCGACGTGGCCGGCGATGATGGCGGGCCCGACCTCCCCAGGCACCGGGCCACCGGTGAACCAGCCTGCGACGTCGTACGGGTCAGGGGGGACGAGGACGCCGGTGTCGTCGACGTCCAGCCGCAGCAGGTCGCTGCGTACGCCGATCGACGGCACCTGCACCGACACCGGAGTCAGTGCGGCCCCGGACTCGACCTGGTCGACCTCGGGGTTCGGAGTCGTTGGGGCCCACGAGCCCGCGGCACTCGGCGGCGTCGATGGTGTGGCCGCCGGGCGGTTGGCAACCTCGGCAGGTGCTGGCGAGCCGCGAAGCACGACGACCGAGGTGATGAGTACGGCGAGCACCGCGAGCACTGCCCCGCTGACGAGCAGTCCCCTTCGATGCGTCGGGGCGTCGGTCAGGGCGCCACCCACCTACGCGATGGCGGCGCGGCGCCGGACAGCCAAGGCCATCACGAGCAGCACCCCCGCTGCGCCGGCGAACACAGCCAGCGCCGTACCGGAATCGCCGGTGGCCGTTCCTCCGGCGCCGGTCTCCACGGCTCCGGTCGGCACGGTGCCGGTGCTGGCTGCGTCCACCCGGGTGACCACGGTCAGGCCACCGTCGGACTCGTCGAGGATGAGCACGGAGTAGACCGCGCCGGCGGCCACCGACAGCGGCAGCGTCGCGGCCAGGCCGGTACCGCCATCGACCCGCAACGTCCACTGGCCGGCGTCGACCGTCTCGTAGTCCGTCGTCGTGGCGAACGGAACGTTCTCGCCCAGGCTCGGCCCGCCGTCGACGCTGATGTCGAGTTCGGGCTGGCTGGCCGAGGCCTGGATCACCCGGACGCGGGACTGCCCGTCCGGCGGGAGGGTCAGGTCATCGTCCAGGACGGTAAGGCCCAGGTCGTTGAACATCCCCACGCCGGCGACTGTGTACGCGTTGCCCGCTTCGGTCGTCAGCGTGGTGGCGATGACCGGGGGCGTGCTCTGGTCGGCGCCGGCCTCACGCATGCTGACGGTGTAGGTGCCACCGTCGACGGTCTGGTACTCCGACAACGTCCCGTAACCCACCCCGGTGAGGACGATCTGGTCAGCCGGGTCGGCGGCCGACACGACGTACACGTCCACTTCGGGAGTGTCCGGAGACAGGTGGGCCAGTCGCAGATACGATTCGGTGGCCGCACTCGCGCCGGGGGCGAAGGCGACGGTCAGGGCGCCGAAGGCCAGTGCGGTCAGCCCGGCAAGGCAGCGGCGGATACCGACAGAGCGTGCCAAAGTGATCAGTCCTCCACAGGTCTGTGCAGTGATCATAAGCACCTGATAAGCACGCTGTCTGGCCAGCGCGGAGATTCCACCCGGTCGGGGACTGCCGGTCATCAACCCCGATTCGGGGGCACCGCCGCGTCTTGTTTCGTACCGTCACCAGTCGCTTTCGGTCCGGAGTCGACGCCGGGGCTGGGCTCGGTGCCCGGCTGCCGGGTCTGCGGCTCGGTCCTCGCCGCGGGCTGCGGCTGCGCCGTCGGGTCGGTCTCCGGAGGCAGACCACCGAGAAGCTTCCGGACCTCGAGCAACTGGTGCAGGGCCTGCTGCCGGAGGCCCTCGATGCGGTCACGTTCCCGGCTGGCCTGGCTGATCATCTCGGCGCTCTGTGCCTGTCCTGCGGCGAGCCGGGACTGCGCTTCGGCGGTGGCCTCGGAGACGCGTCTGGTCGCCTCGGCGGTTGCCTCGGCAACGCGCCGGTTGGCCTCGTCGGTGGATACCCGCAGCCGCTCGGCTTCGGTGCGGGCGGCCTCGCGGCGCCGTTCCCGCAAGGAGATCTCGAAGTCCGCGTCTGCCCGCTTGTTCCGCTCGCTGCTCTGCCGGGCCACTTGGTCGCGCTGCGCCTCGGCTTCGGTGACGAGCGCCGCTGCCTTGGCCGTCGCCTGCATCAGCACGTCGCTGGCGTCGCTGTCGGCCTGGGCGCGGACCCGCTCGACCTCGGCGGCGCTGCTGTGCTGCGCGGCCTCGGTCTGCTCGCGGATGGTTTGCACTTCCTCGCGCAGCGTCGCCGTGTCGGTGTGCGCGGTCCGTCGGATCTCGGCGGCTTCCTCCTCGGCCAACTGCAGCATGTTCGCGATCCGCGCGCCCATCGTCTCGTACGTCGGAGCGGCGGCCGTGTTCAGCTTCCGACGCAGCGACTCCATCTCGGCGTGTACCGCTGACAGCTGACTGGCCAGGTCCGACGCGCGGGCCACCGCAGCGTCCCGGTCGGTCAGGGCGATGCGTATGTCGGCGTCCAGCCGCTCGATGGTCTCCCGTACCTGTGCCCGGTCGTAGCCGCGGAGCACGACCTCGAACTCGCTGAGCGCCGGCGTCGGGATCATCTCGGTCGGCTGATTGCGATCCATCGCCTGAGTCCCTTTCAGCTTCGGTGTGGCCAGCTTACCGATCCCGGAACCGGTTGATCGCGGTCAAGTGCCGGTCGCGGGTTTCGGCATCGCGCACGCCGAGCCCCTCCTCCGGAGCGAGGCAGAGTACGCCGACCTTGCCCTGGTGCAGGTTGTGGTGCACGTCGTTGGCCGCCGTGGCCGCCGCATCGAGGGGATAGGTCCGGCTCAGGGTCGGGTGGATCTTGGCCTTGTCCACCAGCCGGTTGGCCAGCGACGCCTCGCGGTAGTTGGCGAAGTGCGAGCCGATGATCCGCTTCAGGCTCATCCACAGGTAGCGATTGTCGAACTCGTGGATGAATCCGCTGGTCGAGGCGCAGGTGACGATCGTGCCCCCGCGCCTGGCCACGTAGACGCTCGCGCCGAAGGTTTCCCGACCTGGGTGCTCCAGGACGATGTCGGGGTCGTCGCCGCCGGTCAGCTGCCGGATCCGCTTACCGAAGCGCTGCCACTCCTTGGGATCCTGGGTCCGCTCGTCCTTCCAGAATTGGTAACCCTCCGCCGCGCGGTCGATCACGAGTTCGGCGCCCATCGACCGCACGAGCTCGGCTTTCTCCGGGCTGGACACCACGCAGATGGGCGTCGCACCGCCGTGCAGGGCGAGTTGGGTGGCGTAGGAACCGAGTCCCCCCGTGGCGCCCCAGATCAGGACGTTGTCGCCCTGGCGCATGTTCGCGCCGTGCGTGCTGACGAGCTGCCGGTAGGCCGTGGAGTTCACCAGTCCCGGGCAGGCGGACTCCTCCCAGGTCAGGTGCGCGGGCTTGCGCATCAGCTGGTTGGACTTGACCAGGGCCAGTTCGGCCAGCCCGCCGAAGTTGGTCTCGAAGCCCCAGATCCGCTGCTCCGGGTCGAGCATGGTGTCGTCGTGCCCGGCCGGGTCCTCCAGCTCGACGGCCAGGCAGTGCGCGACCACCTCGTCCCCGGCTCTGTACTGGTTGACGCCCGCGCCGGTCCGCAGGACCACTCCGGCCAGGTCGGAGCCGACGACGTGGTAGGGCAGGTCGTGCCGTCTGGTCAGCTCCGAGACCTTGCCGTAGCGCCGCAGGAAACCGAACGTCGGCAGCGGCTCGAAGATCGAGGTCCAGACCGTGTTGTAGTTGATCGCGCTGGCCATGACCGCTACCAGCGCCTCGCCGGGACCGAGTGCCGGAGTCGGCACGTCCTGTACGTGCAGGGATTTGCGGGGGTCCTTGTCCTTGGTCGACAAGCCCTCGAACATGCCGACCTCGTCCGCGCGCACGACGAGGCCGCGGTACTGCGTCGGCACAGGCAGCGACCCCACAGCGGCCAGGTCGTCGGCCAGGATGGCGGCGCGGATCTGCTGCACGGTGCGGCTCCGGCTGGTCGTCGCTTCAGGATGCGCGCGGCGAAGGCTACCGGCTGGCTAGAGTGCGGCTGCGTGGCGAGCCCCCGACCTGACCGTCCCCGGCGGCTGCGTGCCTACCGGATCGTGGTCACCATGCTGGACGTCCTGCTGGCAGTTCTGGCCCGCCGCGACTACCGCATCGGCCAGTTGCCGGCCAGTGGAGGTCTGCTCGTCGCACCGAACCACGTTTCGCTGCTCGACCCGATCGCCGTGGGCATGGCGGTCATCCGCGCCGGCCGCACGAGTCGCTTCGTCGTCACCGCAGACGTCATGGCCCGCCCTGTCGTCGGTCCCGTCCTGAGGTACTTCGATCACATCCCGCTGGACCGCACCCGCCCGCTGGACCCGCTTGTCCTGGAGCCGGTACGCCGCGCGCTGCGCCGCGGTGAGTGCGTCGTCTTCTACCCGGAGGGCCGGGTGACCACGAACCCGGATTACCGGCCCGAGCGCGGATTGCCGGGGCTCGGCCGGCTGGCGATCGAGTTCGGCGTACCGGTGCTGCCGGTGGCCCAGTGGGGCGCCCAGAACATCGTCGGTCGGGGACGGCTGACCTGGCTCGGGTGGCCACCGCGCCGGGCCGGGCTCACGGTCCGCGGCCTGCCGCTGATCCAGCCCCCGCCCGGGCCGGCCGCAACGCTGAACTCCCGCCGGCTGGTCAACGACGTACTGGCGAAGATCACCGCCGACCTCGAGCGCCACGCCCGCATCGCCACCCAGTCCGGCTGACGAGGTCAGCCACGGGCCGGTTCGACGAGCTCGATGAGGACGCCGCCGGTGTCCTTGGGGTGGACGAAGTTGATCCGCGTTCCCGCCGTACCGATCCGAGCCTCGTCGTACAGGATCCGCAGCCCGCGCTCACGCAAGGTGGCGGCGACGGCATCGACGTCGGTGACCCGGTAGGCGACTTGCTGGATCCCGGGACCGACCCGATCCAGGAACTTCGCAATGGTCGACTCGGGGGTCAGCGGCGCCATCAACTGCAGGCGAGAGTCGCTGTCACCGATGGCCAGCATCGCCTCGCGGATGCCCTGTTCCTCGTTGACCTCCTGGTGCACGACCTGCATGCCGAACGTGCGTGCGTAGAAGTCGATCGCCTCGTCGAGGTCGGTGACCGCGAGGCCCACGTGGTCCAACTCGGTGAACATGGCAGACACCGTAACTGGGTAGGCTTGGAACGAATTTCGGTGGGCGAAGTCGGAGGGAATGCCTCATGTCGGTGATCGTCAGCGGAGCCCGTACGCCGATGGGGCGGCTGCTCGGATCGCTCAAGGACTTCTCCGGGACCGACCTCGGTGGTTTCGCGATCAGGGCCGCGCTGGAACGGGCCGGGCTGCGCGGAGACCAGGTCGACTACGTGATCATGGGCCAGGTGCTGCAGGCCGGCGCCGGGCAGATCACCGCCCGGCAGGCAGCAGTCAAGGGCGGCATCCCGATGGACGTTCCCGCGCTCACGGTGAACAAGGTGTGCCTGTCCGGTCTGGACGCCATCGCGCTGGCCGACCAGCTGATCCGCGCCGGCGAGTACGAGATCGTCGTGGCCGGTGGTATGGAGTCGATGACGAACGCGCCGCACCTGCTGCCGAAGTCCCGTGAGGGGACCAAGTTCGGCGATGCCAAGCTCCTCGACTCGATGGCCCACGACGGGCTGTTCTGCGCGTTCGATCTGGTGGCCATGGGCGCCTCCACCGAGACGCACAACGCCAGGCACGAGCTGACCCGCGACGAGCAGGACGCGTTCGCCGCGGGCTCTCATCTCAAGGCTGCGACGGCCGCCAAGAACGGTCTGTTCGACGAGGAAATTGTCCCCGTCCAGGTGCCGCAACGGCGCGGCGACCCGATCGAGTTCGCGCACGACGAGGGAGTCCGGGCCGATACCTCAACCGAGTCGTTGGCCAAGCTGAAGCCGGCCTTTGCACCCGAAGGCACGATCACCGCTGGCTCGGCCTCGCAGATCTCCGACGGGGCGTGCGCGGTCGTCGTCATGTCCGCGGACAAGGCCGCCGAGCTGGGCCTGACCCCGCTGGCCGAGATCGGCGCGCACGGTGTCGTCGCCGGTCCGGACGCTTCGCTGCACTCCCAGCCGGCCAACGCCATCGCCAAGGCCTGCGCGCGGGAGGGGATCAGCCCGACCGATCTGGACCTGATCGAGATCAACGAGGCGTTCGCCGCGGTCGGGATCGTCTCCACCCGGCAGCTCGAGCTCGATCCGGACAAGGTCAACGTCAACGGCGGCGCGATCGCGATGGGTCACCCGATCGGAATGAGCGGCGCCAGGATCGCCCTGCACCTCGCCTATGAGCTGCGTCGTCGCGGCGGCGGAGTGGGAGTGGCCGCGCTCTGCGGTGGCGGTGGCCAAGGCGATGCCTTGATTCTGCGGGTACCTGCTGCTCCGTGAGCCCGCAGGCCCGTACGCCGGATGTCGCCGGCCTGGTGTCGCGCGCCCGCGAGGGTGACGCCCGGGCGGTGGCCCGGCTCATCTCGCTGGTGGAGGACGCGAGCCCGCTGCTGCCCGAGGTTGCCGCCGCCCTGGCGCCGCACACCGGCAATGCTCAGATCATTGGGCTGACCGGCTCACCGGGCGTCGGCAAGTCCACCACCACGACGGCGTTCGTGCGGGCATTTCGCGGTCGGGGCCTGCGCGTCGGCGTACTGGCCGTCGATCCGTCCTCGCCGTTCTCCGGTGGTGCGTTACTCGGCGACCGGGTGCGGATGCAGGACCACGCCACCGACGACGGGGTATTCATCAGGTCCATGGCCTCCCGCGGTCACCTCGGCGGGCTGTCATGGGCCACGCCGCAGGCCCTGCGGGTGCTCGACGCGGCCGGCTGCGATGTAGTCCTGGTCGAGACCGTCGGCGTGGGACAGGCCGAGGTCGACATCGCCTCGTCGGCTGACACAACGGTCGTGCTGCTGGCGCCGGGGATGGGCGACGGGATTCAGGCGGCCAAGGCGGGCATCCTGGAAATCGCCGATCTGTTCGTGGTCAACAAGGCCGATCGGGACGGGGCCGACACCACCGTCCGGGACCTGCGCTACATGCAGTCCCTCGGCGGCCGGCACTCCGAGGCCGGCTCGTGGCGCCCCCCCATCCTCAAGACGATCGCATCCCGGTCGGAGGGCGTCGAGGAACTCCTCGACGCGATCGCCAAACATCGCGACTGGATGACCGGCAACGGCGAGTTGAGACGGCGGCGCACGGACCGGGCCTGCGCGGAGATCGAAGCGATCGCCGTGCAGGCCCTGCGTGAGCGGATGGGTGACGTCCACGGATCAACGGGCTTGCCCGCCCTGGCCGAGCGGGTGGTGACGGGTCAGACCGACCCGTACACCGCCGCCGCCGAGATTGTCCAGACGCTGTAGGACAGCTACGGACAACGGCCGAGCGAGGCTGACGAAGTCAGCCGCCGACGGGCCGGCCGCGGGCAGAAAGTAGGACCGCGGAAAAGCTAGCTCTGGATCGGCTTGCCGAGGTTCATCGCCGGGCCGCCGGTGGCCAGTGACATGGCGCCGGCGAGCACGTAGATGACGATAGCGGTGAACACGAAGACGACGTACCCGGCGATGGTGCTCCAGATCTCGTCTTCGGACACGACGAACGCCAGCACCAACGCCAGGGCCACCACGACGAGGGCGAAGATGGCAGTGAAGGCGGTCGGCAGCCGCAGCGTGGTCACCGTGAGCACGAGGAAGGCCACGATGAAGGCGATGAGGTAGGTCTGCAGCACCGTCGCCATCGTCTCCGGCGGACCGAACCAGTTGTGCGCCAGACCGGTCACCTGGATGCCCAGCGTGATCCAGAAAAAGGCGAAGATGCCGAAGATCGCCGCCACCGCGGACTGACCGAGGGCCGCCCCCCAGATCGTTGCGATGAGCAGGCCGAGACCGGTGCAGAACAGGAACACGTCGAGGCCGGCGTTCAGCGTCGTGTAGCCGGTCAAGGCCAGGCCGAGGCTGACCCCCCCGGGAACGAACGCGATCAGCCCGAGGATCGCCGGGTCACCGGCGAGCGGGCCGGCGGCTGCCGCAGGTTCGACTTCCAGGACCTCATGGTCCGGGTGGTGGTCGGCGTGGTGCGGCGGCTGGCCCGCGTTGGCATCATCAGCGACGGAGCGACTCATCTGGGTTCCTTCCGAGAATCGGGCCGACCGGCGATTCGACGCACGGTGGCAACCGCTTGCCGCGGCGAACGGTCCGAGGATGGCAGCAGCGACCGGCCGGGCAACCTGCCTGAACGGGCGGTCTGCGCCCGCCCGAACGGCGAGGTCGGCTGGCTAGCCTGTGGCGATGGTCAGAGAGCTGGGACTCGCCTTCGATCCGATCGAGCGCGCTGGTGAGATCTGGGAGCAGACGTGGGGACCGGCCCGCTCCATGCGGGCCGCCACCTCGGTGTTCCGGGTCCAGCAGATCCTGCTGGCCCGCTTCGACGAGGTGCTCCGCCCGCATGACCTCACCTTCGCCCGCTACGAGGCGCTCGTCCTGCTGCGGTTCAGCCGGCGCGGCGAGCTGCCGCTCAAGATCATCGGCAACCGGCTCATGGTGCACCCCACGAGCGTGACGAACACCGTCGATCGGCTCACCGCGTCCGGCTATGTCCGTCGGCGCCGCAACCCCACCGACGGGCGTGGCGTCCTGGCCGCCATCACCGCCGGTGGGCGCGATGTCGTGGAGCTGGCCACCGCTGAGCTGATGGCGCTCGACTTCGGGCTGAGCGTCCTCGATGCCGCCGACCTGGAGCACGTCGTCCGGGTGTTACGCGACGTCCGCGCCGCAGCCGGTGACTTCCCGGGGTGATCCAGATCCTCGCGCTGGATACTAGGGAGTCCTACTATTCAGGCATGGACGAAGCTGAGGTAGCCGCCGGTCGGCGCCGCTGGCAGGAGCGGTTCGACGCCGCTTTCGTGCGCGACGCCGACTTCACGACGCTGTCCGGAGTCGAGGTGGAACCCGTCTACGGGCCGGGCGACGGGCAGTCGGCGCAGGGATTCGATCGGATCGGCTGGCCGGGGGAGTACCCGTTCACGCGTGGCCTGCACGCCACGGGCTACCGGGGTCGGGCGTGGACGATCCGTCAGTTCGCCGGCTTCGGCAACGCCGAGCAGACCAACGAGCGCTACAAGATGATCCTCGCCGAGGGCGGCGGTGGGCTGTCTGTGGCCTTCGACATGCCCACCCTGATGGGCCGTGACAGCGACGATCCCCGTGCGCTCGGCGAGGTCGGTCACTGCGGCGTCGCCATCGACTCCGCGGCCGACATGGACATTCTCTTCAGCGACATCCCGCTGGCGCGGACCACGACGTCGATGACGATCAGCGGCCCCGCCGTACCGGTGTTCTGCATGATGCTGGTGGCTGCTGAGAGACAAGGCGCGGCAGTCGAGTCGCTCAACGGCACGCTGCAGACCGACATCTTCAAGGAGTACATCGCGCAGAAGGAGTGGCTGTTCGCGCCCGAGCCGCATCTGCGCCTGATCGGCGACCTGATGGAGTTCTGCGCCAGTGAGGTGCCGGCGTACAAGCCGCTGTCGGTCTCCGGCTACCACATCCGGGAGGCCGGTTCGACGGCCGCGCAGGAACTCGCCTTCACCCTCGCCGACGGCTTCGGCTACCTCGAGTTGGGACTGTCCCGCGGGCTCGATATCGAGCAGTTCGCGCCCGGCCTGTCGTTCTTCTTCGATGCCCACATCGACTTCTTCGAGGAGATCGCGAAGTTCCGCGCGGCCCGGCGGATCTGGGCGCGCTGGGTGCGGGACGTCTATGGCGGAAAATCCGCGCGATCTCAGTCGTTGAGATTCCATACCCAGACAGCGGGGGTGTCCCTGACGGCGCAGCAGCCGGACAACAACGTCGTGCGTACGGCGATCGAAGCGCTGGCCGCGGTGCTGGGTGGGACGAACTCGCTGCACACCAACGCCTTGGACGAGGTCCTCGCGCTGCCGTCGGCACGGGCGGCGCAGATCGCGCTGCGGACCCAGCAGGTGATCGCCGAGGAGACCGGCGTCCTGAACGTGGCCGACCCGTTGGGCGGCTCGTGGTACGTCGAGGCGCTCACCGACGAGCTGGAGCGGCAGGCCGAGGAGATCTTCGCCCGGATCCGCGGGATGGGCACCGACGGCACCATGACCTCGGGGCTGTTGCGGGGAATCGAGGACGGCTGGTTCATGTCCGAGATCGCCGAGGCGGCGTTCGTCTACCAGCGGCAGGTGGAGAAGGGTGAGAAGAAGGTAGTCGGAGTGAACGTGCTGACCCGCAGCGTGGAGGACCCGCTGGAGATCCTGCGGGTCAGCCACGAGGTCGAGGTCGAGCAGAACAGGGTGCTCGGTCGGCGTCGAGCCGACCGCGACGACGCGGCCGCCCGAGCCGCGGTTGCCCGGATGATCGAGGTGGCGCGGACCGAGGAGAACATGGTCCCGGCCATGCTGGAGGCCTGCCGCGCCGAGGCCACCCTCGGCGAGATCTGCGACGCCCTGCGGGCCGAATGGGGCGCCTACACCGAGCCCGCGCGCTTCTAGCGTCCTCCGGTCGCGCCGCTGCACCCCACCCTCAGCAACTTTGCCTGTGATGTGGTCGCGGTGAGCGCCGATTTGTCCCGTTTACGGGGCCGCCTGACAGGCAAAGTCGGGGCAGGGCGGGCGGCGCCGGCGGGCCGGGGGATCTGGGAGACTTGCGGGCATGCAACCTGGAGAGGCACGGCTGGCCGCGTCGATGGCCGGCGCACTGGACCTGTCCGCTCTCAAGGCGCGGGCGACCGCACCGCCGGCTCCCCCGGGCGGCGCTGCCCCAGCGGCAACCCCGAACGTCGTTGATGTCACAGAGGAGACGTTCCAGACCGAGGTGATCGACCGGTCCATGCAGGTGCCGGTGGTGATCGACCTGTGGGCGGAGTGGTGCCAGCCGTGCAAGCAGCTCTCCCCGATCCTGGAGAAGCTGGCCGCCGAGGGCGGCGGGTCGTGGGTCCTGGCCAAGATCGACGTCGACGCCAACCAGCGGATTGCCCAGGCGCTGAAGGTGCAGGGCATCCCGGCGGTCAAGGCGGTGTTGCAGGGTCAGCTCGTCGCCGAGTTCAGCGGCGCGATTCCGGAGGCCGAGGCACGGCAGTTCATCGCGGCCCTGGTGGACGCGGCCGGCGGCGCGGCTCCCCCCGCCGCCGACGCGCCGCCGGAGCCGGAGGACCCGCGGCTGATCGCTGCCGAGGACGCGCTGGAGCAGGGGCAGTTCGACGAGGCGGCCCGGATCTACCGGGACATCCTGACCGCCGAGCCGGCGCACCCGTTCGCAGCCGACGCGCTTCGCCAGGTCGAGTTGATGCAGCGGCTCGCGCAGGCCGGACCGGATCCGGTCGCTGCCGCGGACGCCGCCCCGGACGACATCGCCGCGCAATGCAGCGCAGCGGACGCACTCGTCGCCGCGGGCGACATCGAGGGCGCCTTTGCCCGCCTGCTCGACGTCGTACGCCGGACCTCCGAGGAGGATCGTGATCAGGCTCGTCTGCACCTGCTGGAGCTGTTCGCGGTGATGGGAGGCGACGACCCGCTGGTCACCGCCGCGCGCCGCGACCTCACCAACGCGCTGTTCTAGACCCCCACCTCACAGGCAGCCGGTCCGCGCACGAAACCCTGCCGGAACAGGTCGACCAGCTGGAATCCCGACAACCCCACGTCGGGCAGCACGCTGGGACTCTCGCCGTACTCCAGCAACACCTGGATGGACTCGTCGACGTCACCGGGTGAGATCGTGGCGACCGGCTGGCCGTCACGGGTGATGTTGGCAAAGAAGAACTGGCTGGTGTACCAACCGGTCAAGCAGATCGTGCTGCGCAGCGCGTCCTCGCCGCGGAAGTCCAGGCCCAGCTGGTCGCGGGCGGCCTGGGCGTAGTTGATCGACAGCAGCGTCGTGACGGCGAAGTCGCCGACCTCGCTGTGCACCGTCGGCATCAGCGTCTGGTTGTCGAAGTCGATCCGGTTCTCCGGCTCGCAGAACGTGACGTCCCGGCGCTGCCGCGCGCCGGCGCACTCCGGCCGGGCGCCTTCGAACGGCTGCAAACTCGGTGCCTGCCATTCGCCCTCGAAGACCTCGCCGAACTCCGTCGACCAGAACGCGTCGAGGGTGTCCTCGCTGATCGTGAGGGCCTGGTCGTACGGCGCGTTGCCCTCGTTGTCGAAGTCCGTCTGGTCGTTGAACTCCTGCTGGGTGAAGATCCGCTGGTCGGTGAAGTTGTCCTTGCAGGCCTGGGCGCCGTCGTCGTACCCCTCCTGGAATGCGCTGACCCGGTCGAAGTACGAGCCGTGCGCGTCGTCGGCCATCGGTCCGGAGCCGGGGGCGTCGCGGAGCAGCAGATAACCGCGCAGGATGTCGTCCAGCTCGGAGGCGCGGATGAAGAAGTGTTCGGCGTTGTCGTCGGCGACCCAGCCGGTCCAGGCGCCGGCGAAGCAGTCGGCCTGGGTCTCGAACACGATCGACAGCGTGCTCGCGGGTGCCTCGCGGCCCTGGATGGCGTGCCCGAACTCGTGCGCCATCACCAGGGCCGGAATGAACCTGCCGTAGTCGGCGGCCAGCGCCTCGAGCAAAGTTCGATCGTAGACGATGTTGTCGCCGCCACTGGGCTGCGGGAAGCAGTAAAAGGCGTTGTCCTCGACGTCCTCGGCACTGTCGAAGCAGCCGATGTCGTCCGGATAGTCGCTGGGGTCGAAGTCGTCGGGATTGACCGAGAAATAGCCGCCGGCCAGCGGCTGGAAGTCCGCGCCGTACACCTCCGGGAACGTGTCCTTCCAGTACGCCTCCAGGTCGGCCAGGGCGTTGCGGGACAGCGTGTCGATGTCCTCGTCGGTGGACCCGACGATCTGCAGGTTGGACGGCGCGACGTTGGGGCGCACGCCGTCGTTGGTCTGACCCTGCCCCTCGATCTGCCGAGCACAACTGGGGACCAGCAGCGCCAGGGCGCAGAGCAACACCACGGCGGTACGACGCGGACTTCGCGGAGGCATCGACAGATCACAACCTTCACCTGGGCACCCGTTTGCCGACTGGATGGTGACACGCGCGAGGAAAAATCGCTGTAAGGACGGCTACTCGGCTTTCGGGATGGCCGGTGAGTCAGCCGCCTCCGGCCGCAACCAGAGCGTGCCCAGCGGGGGCAGGTTCAGCGTCGCCGAGCACGGCTGCCCATGCCAGCTCTCATCCATCGCGGTCACGACGCCGAAGTTGCCGACACCGGAGCCGCCGTAGACGTGCGCGTCGGTGTTCACCACCTCCGTCCACCGTCCGGGCAGCGGCAGCCCGAGGCGGTACCCGATGTGGGGGACGCCGGCAAAGTTCGCCACGCACGCCAGCAGGTCGCCGTCGGAGCCGCGCCGGACAAAGGAGAAGACGTTGCTTGGCGCATCGTTCGCGTCGATCCACTGGAACCCGGCCGGGTCCCCGTCGAGGGACCACAGCGCGGGGGTGTCCCGGTAGATGTGGTTCAGATCGCCGACGAGCCGCTTTACGCCGAGGTGCGCGGGTGATTCCAGCAATGCCCAGTCAAGCGACCGGCCGTCGGCCCATTCGGCGTCCTGCGCGAACTCGCAGCCCATGAACAGCAGCTGCTTGCCGGGATGCCCCCACATGTAGGCGAGCAGGCAGCGCAGGTTGGCCAGTTGCTGCCATCGGTCGCCGGGCATCTTGCGCACCAGCGACCCCTTGCCGTGCACCACCTCGTCGTGGCTGATCGGCAGCACGAAGTTCTCCGAGTAGGCGTACATCAGCGAGAACGTCATCTGCTGGTGGTGGTGGATGCGGTAGACGGGTGCTCGGCTGGCGTAGCCCAGCGTGTCGTGCATCCAGCCCATGTTCCACTTGAAGCCGAAGCCCAGCCCGCCCAGATGCGTGGGACGGGTGACGCCGGGCCACGACGTCGACTCCTCCGCGATCGTGATGGCACCGGGTACCCGCCGGTAGACGGTCGCGTTCATCTCCTGCAAGAAAGCGACCGCCTCCAGGTTCTCCCGGCCGCCGTACCGGTTGGGCGTCCATTGCCCGGGACCGCGGGAGTAGTCGAGGTAGAGCATCGAGGCCACGGCGTCGACCCGCAGCCCGTCGATGTGGAACTCCTCGAGCCAGAAGAGCGCGTTGGCGACGAGGAAGTTGCGGACCTCGCGGCGGCCGAAGTCGAAGACCAGCGTTCCCCAGTCCGGCTGCTCGCCTCGGCGCGGGTCGGCGTGCTCGTAGAGCGCCGTGCCGTCGAACCGAGCGAGCGCGAAGCTGTCCCTCGGGAAGTGCCCCGGCACCCAGTCGACGATCACGCCGATCCCGGCCTGGTGCAGCCGGTCCACGAGATAGCGGAAGTTGTCCGGCTCGCCGAAACGGGCGGAGGGCGCGTAGTACGACGTCACCTGGTAGCCCCACGATCCGCCGTACGGGTGCTCGGCGACCGGGAGCAGCTCGACGTGGGTGAAGCCGGTTTCGGCCAGGTAGTCGACCAGTTCGTCGGCGAGCTGCCGGTAGGACAAGCCGGACCGCCACGATCCCAGGTGCAGTTCGTAGGTGCTCATCGGCGCGGCGTGCCACTCGGTCCTCGCCCGCCGCGTCATCCACTCCTCATCCCCCCAGGAGTACCCCGACGAGTAGACCCTCGAGGCGGTCTGCGGCGGCACTTCGGTGGCGAAGGCCATCGGATCGGCTTTGGCCCGCCAGACCCCGTCCGCGCCGAGGACGGCGAACTTGTACAGGGTGCCCGCGCCCACGCTCGGGATGAAGATCTCCCAGACGCCGGTCGAGCCCAGTGCGCGCAGGGAGAAGTCGCGGGCCCGCCAATAGTCGAAGTCGCCGGTGACCCGGACGCCGCGGGCGTTCGGTGCCCACACCGCGAAGGAGACGCCGTTGACCGGGCCAGCGGGGCTGTCGTACCTGCGTACGTGCGCCCCCAGCACGTCCCAGAGCCGCTCGTGCCGTCCCTCGGCGATCAGGTGCTGGTCCATCTCGCCGAGCGTGGGCAGCCAGCGATAGGGGTCGTCGACATCGTGCGTGGTTCCGTCGCAGACCACTTCGAGCCGGTAGTCCCTGGGCTCGCCGGAGTGGTTGCCGGCGAAGACGCCGCCGGCATGGATCTGCGCGAGCTGCACCCGTCGGTTGCCCACGATCGCGGTCACCGCGCTGGCCTCGGGGCGCAGCGTGCGGATCACCGTCCTGGCCCCTGCTGGGTGGGCGCCGAGCAGGGAGTGCGGGTCCTTGTGCTCTCCGGCGACCAGCCGGTCCAGCTCGGCTTTGGTGGGTTCGGTCACCCCCCGCTCCCCGCGCAACGTCCGTGGGAATGAGCGCCATGGCGACCAGAGCTACGGACGCAACGCGAGGGGGGGCTCATGCGAGTTGGGCCAGCTTGGCGAGGGAGTTCAGTGGGATGGGCAGCCAGTGCGGGCGGTTGCGCGCCTCGTACACCGCCTCGTACACCGCCTTGTCCGCCTCGAATGCCCGCACCAGGGCGGGCTGCTCGCTCGGGTCACGGCCGGCCACGTTCGCGTAGCCGTCGCAGAACGCCTGCCGGTTTCGCCCCGCCCACTCGTTTGCCCGGTATTCCAGCTGGGGGTCGGAGTGCCCTTCGACGAGTAGGTGCCTGGCGGCGTATTCGAACGAGCGCAACATCCCGGCGATGTCGCGAATCGGACTGTCCAGGCCGCGGCGGGCGGCCAGCGGCCTGGCCGGTTCGCCCTCGAAGTCCAGGATCGTCCAGCCCAGATGAGTGCGCAGTACCTGGCCGAGGTGGTAGTCCCCGTGCACCCGTTGCACGGGGATCGGCTCGTCCAGCTCTCCCAGTTCGGCGAATCTGGCCCGTAGGCCATCGGCGTACGGCGCAAGCTCCGGTACGACTTCCAACGCGGCGTCGAGCCGGCTGTTCATGCCGGCCACGACGCCACCGAGCTGGCTGGCGTCGAAGCTGCCCGTCGACAGGACCGCGGCCAGGTCGGCGTGCACCGACGCCGTCGCCTCGCCGAGCCGGAAGGACTCGCTGGCGAAGTCGCCGCCCACCTCGTCCGGGTGCAGGTCGCCCTCGGCGTACAGGTCACGGACGCTCGCCACCGCCAGGGACCAGCCGTCGCTGGCCGCGGGCAGGAACGTCTGCAGCATCGCGATGGTGCCGTCCTCCTGCCCCTTTGCCTGCTCACCTTCAATGGACAGGAAACCCAGGAGCGGGGCGACGTGCCGGTTGTTCCTTGAGTGCAGCGCGTCGTGGACCTCCACGTCCGGGTTCAGGCCCGGTTCGAGCCGGCGGAAGAGCTTCAGGATGGTGGAATCGCCGTAGACGAGCGAGCTGTTGCTCTGCTCGGTGCTGACGATGTCTCCCGGAAGGTTGAGCGGGATCTCGGCGCCTGGCTCCAGGTGGAACCGCAGCTCCTTGTGCTCGTGCCGGGCGGCGAACAGGTCCAGCCACAACGGCGTGGTCCGGCGGTCGCGCATCGCGTCGTAGACCCAGCGTGGATCCTCGTCGAGTTCACCGATGAGCACCCGGTCGAGTTGCTCGTCCCTGTCGTGGTGCCGGCTCAGCGGGACGATGAAGACGTCGGTGCCGCCGTCGACATAGCCGACGTACACCAGATGCAGTTCTACCAAGGGTTCCTTGCTCAGCTCCAAGGCGGTTGTGTCCACAGTGGACACCTCCCGGCCCTTGGCCGCGTACCAACGCTGCTCCGGCATCCATCTCCTGAGCAGGTCCGTCAACTTCACTGGTGGGTCTCCGAGCGGCTGAGCAGGAACCAGTAGAACCCGTGCCCGGCCAAAGTGAACATGTACGGCAGTACCCCGATCTCTGGGAACGCAACCCGGCCGGTGAGTTCGGTCGGCGTCCATCCGTCGAACCGGCGCAGGTCCAACTCGGCCGGCTGCGGGAAGCGGGACAGGTTGTTGACGCAGAGCACCACGTCGTCGCCGTACTCCCGGATGTAGGACAGCACGGTGGGATTTCGCGACCCCACCTCGGTCAACGTTCCCAGCGCCAGCGTCGGATGCTGCTTGCGCACCTCGATCATCCGCCGGGTCCAGTAGAGCAACGACGTCGTGCTGCGCATCTGCGCCTCGACGTTGATCGCCTGGTAGCCGTAGACCGCGTCCGCGATCACCGGCAGGTGCAGCCGCTGCGGGTCGGCGGTGGAGAAACCCCCGTTGCGGTCCGGGGTCCACTGCATCGGCGTACGCACCCCGTCGCGGTCACCGAGCCAGATGTTGTCGCCCATCCCGATCTCGTCGCCGTAGTAGAGAACGGGTGAGCCGGGCAGCGACAGCAGCAGCGCGGTGAACAGCTCCAGCTGGTTGCGGTCGTTCTCCAGCAGCGGCGCGAGCCGACGACGGATACCGATGTTGGCCTTCATGCGTGGGTCCTTGGCGTACTCCGCCCACATGTAGTCGCGGTCCTCGTCGGTGACCATCTCGAGGGTCAGCTCGTCGTGGTTGCGCAGAAAGATCCCCCACTGGCAGTTCGGCGGGATCGCCGGTGTCTGCGCGAGGATCTCCGAGATCGGGAAGCGGGACTCCCGGCGCACCCCCATGAAAAGCCTCGGCATCACCGGGAAGTGGAACGCCATCTGGCATTCGTCGCCCGTTTCCGGGTCGCCGAAGTACTGGACGACATCGGCCGGCCACTGGTTGGCCTCGCACAGCAGCAGCCGGTCGGGATAGTCCGCGTCGACCATCCTTCGCAGCCGCTTGAGGAACTCGTGCGTCCTGGGCAGGTTCTCGCAGTTGGTGCCCTCCTCCTCGAACAGGTACGGCACGGCGTCGAGCCGGAACCCGTCGATCCCCAGATCCAGCCAGAATCGCAGCGAGTCGAAGATGGCCGCCTGTACGGCGGGGCTCTCGAAGTTCAGGTCGGGCTGATGGCCGAAGAAACGGTGCCAGTAGAACTGGTTGCGCACCGGGTCGTGCGTCCAGTTCGACGTCTCGGTGTCGACGAAGATGATCCGGGCGTCCGGGTAACCGGTGTCCTTGTCGCTCCAGACGTAGAAGTCGCCGTACGGACCGGACGGATCGCTCCGGGAGGCCTGGAACCAGGGGTGCTGGTCGCTCGTGTGGTTCAGGACGAAGTCGATGATCACCCGGATTCCGCGCTCGTGGGCGGCGCCGAGGAAGTCGCGGAAGTCCCCGATCGACCCGTACTCGGGCAGCACCGAGCAGTAGTCGGCGACGTCGTACCCGCCGTCGCGCAGCGGGGAGGCGAAGAACGGCGGCAGCCAGAGGCAGTCGACGCCCAGCCACTGCAGGTAGTCCAGCCGGCCGGTCATGCCGCGGATGTCACCGGTGCCGTCGCCGTTGCTGTCGGCGAAGCCGCGGACCAGGACCTCGTAGAATACGGCGCGCTTGTACCAGTGCGGATCTGGCTTCACGCGGCGTACCTCCGCACGACGAAGATGTGTGACGGCTCGTGGTGGGGGTTGAGCTCGACGTAGTTGAACTCCCCCCAGTGGTAGATGGCGCCGGTGATCTGGTCCTCCACCGCGAAGCGGTCGCGCCAATCCATGCCGAGACCGGGCATGTCCAGCCGCACCGTTCCGAGCTGCGCGACATGGCTGTCCAGGCTGCAGATCACCACGACGGTGTCCTCGGCGTCCTGCTTCGAAAAGGCGATGAGGTTCTCGTTGTCCACGTCGTGAAAGCGCAGACTGCGCAGGTTCTGCAGTGCGCTGTGTTCTCGGCGGACCCGGTTGAGCCGGGTGAGGTACGCCGCCAACGTGCGCCGCTCCCTCCCCGCAGACTGCCAGTCCCGGTGCCGCAACTGGTACTTCTCCGAGTCGAGGTACTCCTCACTGCCCGGGCGGACCGGCTGGTGCTCGAACAGCTCATACCCTGAGTAGACGCCCCAGGTCGGGGACATCATGCTTGCCAGCACGGCGCGGATCTTGAACATCGGCGGCCCGCCGTACTGCAGGCTCTCGTGCAGGATGTCCGGCGTGTTCACGAAGAAGTTGGGGCGCATGTAGTCCGCCGCCTCGACGAGTTCCCGGCCGTACTGCTCCAGCTCCCGCTTGCCGGTCCGCCACGTGAAGTACGTGTAGGACTGGGTGAACCCGAGCTTTGCCAGCGCGTGCATCATCGCCGGCCTGGTGAACGCCTCGGCCAGGAACAGCACGTCGGGATGGTCCTGTTTGACCTGCCAGATCAGCCAGTGCCAGAAGTTCAGCGGTTTGGTGTGCGGGTTGTCGACCCGGAAGATCTTGACGCCATGGTCGATCCAATGGGTGAGAACTCGCAGTGTTTCGGCGTAGATCGTTTCGGGCGCGTTGTCGAAGTTGATCGGGTAGATGTCCTGGTACTTCTTGGGCGGATTCTCGGCGTACGCGATAGTGCCGTCGGGGAGCGTGGTGAACCACTCCGGGTTGGACGTCACCCACGGATGGTCCGGGGCGGCCTGCAGCGCGAAGTCCAACGCGACCTCCATCCCGAGTTCGCGGGTGCGTTCGACAAAGGAGTCGAACTCCTCGATGGTGCCGAGATCGGGGTGTACGGCGTCGTGCCCCCCGTGCCTGCTACCGATCGCCCACGGCGAGCCGACATCGTGGGCCTCGGTCACCAGCGTGTTGTTCGGCCCCTTGCGGTTGACCTCGCCGATGGGGTGGATGGGCGGCAGATAGACCACATCGAAGGCCATCTCCTGGATGGCGGGTAGCCGCTCGGCGGCGTCCTTGAACGTCCCGTGGATGGGTCGGCCGTCGACGACCTTGCCCTCGGAGCGCGGAAAGAACTCGTACCAGCTGCCGTACAGAGCCCGCTCGCGGTCCACCCACACGTCGTAGCGACTGGACTTCGTCAGCAGTTCGCGGACCGGGTGAGCGAGAAGCAGCTCGTGCAACTCGGGCTCGAACGCGGGGGCCAGCCGGTGCTGCAGGTCCAGACTCTTGTCCCCCAGTGCTCGTGCGGCGCCCAGGACCCGGTGGCGCCACTCTTTCGCGACCAGCCGCGCGGCCCGCTCGATCAGGCTCGCGCCGATCGCGAGGTCGTTGGCTAGCTCCGGCGCGCCCTGTCCGACCTCGGTCTTCGCCTCGATGGCGTGTCGCCAGGTCGCCAGCGGGTCGCCCCATGCCTCGACCACGAACGTCCAGCGGCCCTCGCGATCGGGGACGACGGTGGCGTGCCAGCGGTCGGTGCCGGGGGCACCGGGGACCATCGGAAGGAACGGCGGGCGGTCCCGCCGGCCGCCGACTCCGCGTGGGGGCGTCCAGACGACGTTGCAGCCGACCCTGTCGTGCCCGTCGCGGAGCACGGTGGCGGAGACGGGTAGGCGCTCACCGACCACCGCTCTGGCGGGGTATGCGCCGCAGGAGATGGCAGGTGAGATGTCGGCGATTCCGAGGCGTCCGGTCATCGCCGTCAACGCTACCCAGGGGTGGGGGTTCACCCCAATCCAGCCTCCTCCGCCCGGCACCCGCCCCCCATCACCCGACGATCATGACGATTCGGCCGTTCAAACGCGGATAATCTGCGCGAATCGGGCCACCGAACGTCATGATCGTCGCGGGAGAGGGGTGGAAGGACCCGCACGCTGACTGCCTCAGAGGCCAAGCAGCCGACGAGCGTCGTCAGCCTCGGGCGACAGCCGTGGGCGCAGTGCGGCGATCCGAGCCGGGGCATCTGACAGTGCGGTACCCGCGTCCTGCACGATTCGACGCTGCCCGCGGTAGACGGCCTCGTCTGTGTAGCGGAGCACGAACCAGCCGCGGTTGACCAACCAGTTCTGCCTGGTGCGGTCCCTGCGGAAGACGTGTCGATCGGTGTGCACTGCGAAGCCGTCGTACTCGAGCCAGATCAGCTTGTCGCGGTAGCCGAGCTCGCCGCGGGCGAGCAGCCGGCCGTGCTCATCCCGGATCCGCATGTCGACGTCGGGCTCCGGCAAGCCGCCGCTGAGGAGTATCAGCCTGGTGAGGGTCTCCTGGCAGGAGTCGGTGCCTTCGCGAGCGAGCTCGACAACCCGGCGAGCTTGAACACAGCCGCGTAAACCTGCCAACAGCGGTAGTCCACGGCGTAGATCGTCGACCGTGCACCAGCCAGACCGCAGCGCGCTGTCGGCAATGACTACGGCGCGTTGGCGGGGCACCGCACGGATCAGCGACAGCGCGGTCCACGCGGCGCTGGTGACGGGTAGGCCCGAGATGCGGTCGAGATGTTCCGGAGGGGTGAGGCAGCGGTGGAGCCGCACGCCCTCGGGACGGTGGCGTGCAATCCAGTCCCGCGGTACCACCAGATGAACCAGCGGGTCGGCCGGGACACCCTCAAAGCCGTGTAGACCGGCGGCGCTGGAGTGGCTCAGCGCAACCCCGGGCGGCCACCTGCCGTTGGGCGACTGCGTCAGGAGGGCAGCCCGAAGCCGCCAGCGGTCGTCGACCGCCGGGCGGACTTCATGCAGTACGCCATGGTGTGCCGACTTCCACTCGCCTGAGCGCAGCCGCTCGCGGATCTGCTGTTCGGTCATCCCGGCGGCGATCGCCTGTTGGCGGGTCAAGCAACCCTGCTGCCGGACAAGCACATGATCGACGTCCATTGCTGCGGGTGACATGGCGATCGGTCTACCGACGCCGAAGCCCTCGCGGTGGTCGCCTGGCCAGCGTGTGGACATCGCCGTACCGCTGTGGATAGCACCCTATCCCCGACGATCATGACGATTCGGCCGTGCAAAACACGGCAATCTGTGCGAATCAGGCCACCTAACGTCATGATCGCTGGGGAGAGGGCGCGGGTTCGGCGGAGGTTCGGAGGCGCGCCAACAGAGTCGGTATCGTGCGGCCAGTGAAAGCGCTGCGCCGATTCACCGTCCGCGCCACCCTGCCTCCGCAGTTGGCCGCCCTGTCCGATCTCGTCCTCAACCTGCGGTGGTCCTGGCATGCCGAGACCCGCGAGCTGTTCGAGACCATGGACCCCGATCTGTGGCGGACCTACAAGGGTGACCCGGTCAAGCTGCTGGGGGAGATCTCGGCCCAGCGGCTGGCTGCGCTGAGCAGCGACAAGCGCTTCCTGCGCACCCTGGCCAACCTGGTCGAGGACCTGCAGGACTACCTGAGCGCGCCGCAGTGGTACCAGCGGCGCGCGGAGGGACCGGCCGGCATCGCCTACTTCAGCCCGGAGTTCGGTATCACCGAGGTGCTCCCGCAGTATTCCGGCGGGCTCGGCATCCTCGCCGGTGACCATCTCAAGGCGGCCAGCGACCTGGGTGTCCCGATCCTGGCGGTCGGCCTGCTCTATCGGGCCGGCTACTTCAGCCAGTCCCTGTCCGCCGATGGCTGGCAGCTGGAGCATTATCCGGCGATCGATCCGCACGGCCTGCCGCTGGTCCTGCTGCGCGAGGAGGACGGCACCCCCACCAGGATCGTGGTCGGACTTCCGGACGGACGAAAGCTGCACTCGCAGGTCTGGAAGGCGCAGGTCGGCCGGGTACCGCTGCTGCTGCTGGACTCCGACATCGAGGAGAACGAGGCCACCGAGCGGTCGGTGACCGACCGGCTGTACGGCGGGGGCAAGGACCACCGGCTCGTGCAGGAGATGCTGCTCGGCATCGGCGGCGTCCGGGCGATCCGCGCCTACTGTCGGCGTACCGGCGCGCCCGCTCCAGAGGTGTTCCACACGAATGAGGGCCACGCCGGCTTCCTCGGGCTGGAGCGGATCCGGGAGCTCGTCGAGCACCCGGCCGATGCCACCAGCGCGCCGCTGAACTTCGACGAGGCGCTGCAGGCGGTCCGCGCCGGCACCGTGTTCACTACCCATACGCCCGTTCCGGCCGGCATCGACCGGTTCCCCGTTGACCTGATCCGGGTGTACCTCGGCGGGTCTAACGCCTGCCCCGGGGTACCGATAGAGCGGATTCTCGCGTTGGGCGCCGAGGACGACGACTCGAGCATGTTCAACATGGCGCACATGGGATTGCGGCTGGGTCAGCGGGCCAACGGCGTGAGCCGGCTGCACGGCGCGGTGAGCCGGAACATGTTCGGCTCTCTGTGGCCCGGGTTCGACACCTCTGAAGTGCCGATCACGTCGGTCACGAACGGCGTACATGCCCCGACCTGGGTGGCGCCGGACATGCTGGAACTGGCAACCGACAGCGACGGGCTTCGGCTGCTCGGTGAGGACTCCGACTTCGCCGCGATCGGTGCCGCTCCAGCCGAGCTGATCTGGCGGCTGCGGCGTGCCATGCGCGGCCGGTTGGTCGACGAGGTACGACGGCGGGTGCGGGCCTCTGCCCTGCAGCGGGGCGCGAGTGAGGCGGAGGTGGGCTGGACGGACACGGTCCTCAACCGGGATGTGCTGACGATCGGTTTCGCCCGACGGGTGCCGTCGTACAAGCGGTTGACGCTCATGCTTCGCGACCCGCAGCGGCTGCGGGACCTGCTGCTCGATCCGGCCCGACCGGTCCAGCTCGTCATCGCCGGTAAGAGTCACCCGGCCGACGACGGCGGCAAGAAGCTGATTCAGGACATGGTCCGATTCGCCGACGACCCGGAGCTGCGGCACCGGCTGGTCTTTCTCCCCGACTACGACATCGGGATGGCACGCTACCTCTACTGGGGCTGCGACGTATGGCTGAACAACCCGCTGCGCCCGCTCGAGGCGTGCGGAACGTCGGGGATGAAGTCCGCGCTCAACGGCGGCCTCAACCTGTCGATCAGGGACGGCTGGTGGGACGAGATGTACGACGGGGCCAACGGCTGGGCGATCCCGACCGCCGACGGCGTCGGCGACCCGGAGCGGCGCGACGATCTGGAGGCCGGTGCGCTGTACGACTTGCTCGGCAAGCAGGTCGCGACTCGGTTCTACGACCGGGATGCGGCCGGCGTACCCGGCCGCTGGGTGGAGATGGTGCGGCACACGCTGTCCACCCTCGGGCCGAAGGTGCTGGCCACCCGAATGGTTCGGGACTATGTCGAGGAGTTGTACACGCCGGCGGCTCGCGCGGCTGCGACGCTCGCGGCCGGTGACTTCGACGGCGCCCGGGAGCTTGCGGCGTGGCGGGCGCACATCGCCGGGCACTGGAACGGCGTCCGCGTCGAGCACGTCGAGTCCAGTGGGGTGGGGGACACACCCGAGCTCGGCAGTTGGCTGTCGCTGCGGGCAGAGGTCGAGCTGCCCGGTCTGGGGCCGGAGGATGTCGAGGTCCAGGCGGCGTACGGGACCGCCGACGAAGCCGAGCAGTTGCACGAGGTGAGCCTGGTGTCGATGAAGCACGTCGGCGCGGAGGGTGTTCGGCACTGGTTCGAAGCCTCGGTTCCGCTGGAGCGCACCGGCGGCTTCGGCTACACGGTTCGCGTGCTGCCTCGCCACGACGGGCTGTCCACGCCCGCCGAGCTCGGGCTCGTGGCCTCGGCGTAGCAGGTGGGTCCCGAGGGTTTGCTCCTCGTCGCCCTCGTGATGGCGGTGGGCGTGGTCGGCGTTCTGGTTCCTGTGCTGCCGGGGCTGCTGCTCGTAGCCGGCGCAGCGCTGGTCTGGGCGCTCACCGAGCAGGACACCCTGTCATGGGTGGTCTTCGCCGCGATGATCGTGGTCCTCGGCGTCGGCGCGATCGCCAAGTACGTGCTGCCGGCGCGCGACCTGGCCGCCGCCGGAGCGCCGCGCTCGACGCTCGTCGTGGGCGCTGTGGGCGCTGTGGTGGGGTTCTTCGTCATTCCCGTCGTCGGCCTGCCGGTCGGCGGGATCGCGGGTGTGTTCGTCGCCGAACTGCGGAGGTTACGCGGTGACCGGGCCGCTGCCTGGCGATCGACCTGGGTGACCATCAAGGCGGTCGGCCTGGGCATCCTGCTCGAACTGGCCGCCGCGCTGGTGGCCGTGGCGATCTGGGCGGTCGCCGTACTAGTGGGCTGAGCTGGAGCCCGGGGGGCCGACTCGGTCAGGCCTTGGGCTCGGTTCGCTTGACCTCCTGGACCAACCAGCCGTTGCCGTCAGGATCGTCGAAGCTGAAGAACGTTCCGTAGTCACGACGTTCCGGATCGGGTCCCGGAGTCTGACCGGCAGACCCGAAGTGGAAGAACTCACCGACGACCGTCCCGCGTTCGACGAGTTCGGCACGCGCCGCGTCGATGTCCCGGACGATCAGGTGCAGGCCGCCATAGGAGCCTGGGGCCGCCTGCGAGATGCCCGTCCCGATGGCGATCGAGCACGCCGAGCCCGGCGGGCTCAGCTGCACGACGCGGAAGTCGTCGCCAGCCCGGTGGTCGACGTCCAACTTGAACCCAAGCTTGTCCAGGTAGAAGGTCTTGGCGCGGTCCACGTCCGAGACGGGTACCACCACGAGTTCGAGGGTCCAGTCCACGACGCAGCCTCCTTGGCCTGTTGGGTCTTGCCATCGGTGCTGCGATGAGGAGGAAACCTCAGGCGCCGTTCTTGCGGTAGGTCAGCACGGTCCAGCCGAGCAGCATCCGGAAGCCGTCCTGCATCGGGTACGGCGCCCCCGCCGTCAGCTTCGTCCAGTCCCGGGCCTCGGGGGAGGCGACGTGGGTACCGTTGAGCGAATCCAGATCGACGACGAGCACCTCGTCGCCCTGGATGCGGACCGCCGCGTGTGCGCTCGACAGCACGTGTTCCGGGTCCTGGATGACGAGCGGTTGAGCTTGGCCACTCTCCACGAGTTCGTGCTTCTCCGGCCGTCGGCCGAGGACGACGTCGCCGGTCAGGTTCGCGGTCGCACCGTCCTCGAAGACCAGTACGCCGACGCTGCGCGCAAGCTCAGGGTTCGACGGCGCATCACGCTGCGGCGGTGGGTGGAACTCGGTCGGCTCGGGGTCGGATGTCGGTGCGGCGTGCACGTCGGTCGCCGGGAGGTCGTGTTTGGTCAGCTCTACCGCGTCGTCGGCGCGGTCGGGAGGTTCCTCCGGGGCGGCCGGAACCGGTGCCGCCTCGCTGCCCGTCGCCGGTCGCTCCTCAGAGGGTGGGGTGGCAGTTGGCGAGCTCGACCACCGGAACCCGCCACCGGCCACCGCGCCGTCTCGGAGGTCGTGGCGGGAGGACCCCGAACCGGCGGCGAGTTGTTGCTCGGCGTTCGAGTCGCCGGCGACGACTGTCCGGCCGGCAACCCGGACCGCCACGACCGCGCCGCCTTGCACCGGTTGACCGTCCAGCGTCACGACGACACGCCCGTGACGGAGCACGAAACCCGCAGTGCCGTCGGTCACGACGACGGCGAAGGCGGCGTCCGCGTCCAGGTCGACCGGCATCGTTTCGGCGACTGCGTGCAGCAGCGGAGCAGCGCCATGCACCCGATCACCCAGCGTCAGGCAGGCCAGCAGCGTCTCCCATACCAGGTCGGATACCTGCTCGGAGGCCCATACCAGGCTGTCCGCGCGGCGGGCGACGCTGCCAGACCCCGGTAGCACCTCACACGTTGCGCCAGTCACATTTCCTCCCGTATGCACTCTAGTGATGGTCGCATCGCAGCAGCACCGCGCTCCGACCGGTGATCCAAAGCACGTCCCCCGGCCGCAGTTGCTGCCCTCCGGGGTCCGGTCGTTCCAGCGCGGTGTCCAGCACCACGTCGTAGCTGTGGCCCCAACTGTCGCCGGGGAGTGTCACGGCCACTGTCTCAGCCCCCGCGTGCAGCCAGAGCAGCCACCCGTCCCGCCAGCGCTGGTGCATGCCCACCGTCTGCCGACCGGCCTCCTGCCACCCCGGCGCCGGCAGCTGCGTCCCATCGGAATCGAACCAGACGACATCCAGTCCGCCGGGGAACGTCGGCCGGTGGAGTACCGGCAACCCCTTCCGTAACCGAAGCAGCGCGGCCGTCCAATCCCGCAGGTTCCGCGCCTCCGCCGAATCCGACCAGTCCACATAGGACAGTTCGTTGTCCTGGCAGTACGCGTTGTTGTTGCCGTGCTGTGTACGCCGCAGTTCGTCACCGGCAAGCAGCATCGGGACACCGGCGGACAACAGCAGCGTCGTCAGCAGGTTTCGGGACTGACGCCGGCGCAGCTCCTCGACGTCCGGCGTACCCGGCCCTTCCATTCCGCAGTTCCAGGACCGGTTGTGGTCCTCGCCGTCGCGGTTGCCCTCCGCGTTGGCCTCGTTGTGCTTGGCGTCGTACGAGACGAGGTCGCGCAACGTGAACCCGTCGTGCGCGGTGATGAAGTTGACCGACGCCGTCGGCCGCCGGAACAGGTCGGCCGAGCCGGTCAACCGAGCGGCGAGTTCCCTGATGCCGTCGGAGCGGCCGCGCCAGAAGTCGCGCACGCAGCTGCGGTAGCGGTCGTTCCACTCGCTCCACTGTGGTGGGAAGCCGCCCAGCTGGTAGCCGTCGGAGCCGACGTCCCACGGCTCGGCGATGAGCTTGACCCCGCGCAACACCGGATCCTGTCCGACCACAGACAGGAACACCCCGCCCATGTCCACCGCACCGGTGCTCGAGCGGGTCAACGCCGGTGCGAGGTCGAACCGGAAGCCGTCGACGTGCATCTGCTCGACCCAGTAGCGCAGCGAGTCCATGACCAGGCGCAGGCCGGGTGCGCGTGAGGTGTCGAGGGTGTTGCCGCAGCCCGTCACATCGGCGTACCGGCTCGGATCGGCGGGCTCGAGCCGGTAGTAGGCGGCGTTGTCGATCCCACGCAGCGACAGCGTCGGCCCAGTCTCGTCCCCCTCGGCCGTGTGGTTGTAGACCACGTCGAGAATGACCTCCAGCCCGGCGGCGTGCAGCGTCTTGACCATCGCCTTGAACTCGGTCACCTGCTCGCCCCGGGCGCCGCCGGAGGAGTAACCGGCGTGCGGGGCGAAGAACGCCAGGGTGTTGTAGCCCCAGAAGTTGCGCAGGCCGCGCTGCAGCAGCCGAGGTTCGCTGAGGAAATGGTGAACGGGCATCAGCTCCACGCTCGTGACCCCGAGGCCGGTCAGGTGCTCCAGAACGGCCGGATGGGCCAGCCCGGCGTACGTCCCGCGAAGCCGCTCAGGTACGCCGGGGTGGCACAGGGTCAGTCCTCGCACGTGTGCCTCGTACAGAACGGTGTCCGTCCACGGCACCGCCGGCAGTCGGTCGTCCGCCCAGTCGAAATCGTCGTCCACGACGACACCGCGGGGGACGTACGGCGCGGAGTCCCTGCTGTCGTATCGCCCGTTGCCGAGCAGCGCGTCGTGGGGGCGGAATGCCCCTTCGATCGCCCGCGCGTACGGGTCCTGGAGCAGTTTCGCTGGGTTGCATTCCGGCCCGCTGACCCGAAACCCGTACCGCTGGCCGGGCCGCACGTCCGGCAGCCTGCCGTGCCAGACCCCGTCGGTGAGCGCCGGCAGCCCCAGCCGGGTCTCCCGCCCAGCGTCGTCGAACAGGCACACTTGCACACCGTCGGCTGCCGGTGCCCAGACAGCGACGTTCGTGCCTTGCCCATCCCAGATCGCGCCCAGATCCGGACCCATGACGGGCGAGCTTATGGTGTTCGAGCGCAGCCCTGTGCGAGCACACAGCAGGAGCGCAGCGGACGGAGATGCGCGGGGCCAGAGCGCTGCGGTTGGATTGACGCGTGTCCGTCCCGCCCCCCATGCATGCGGATGTGGTTGTCCAGCTGGACGGGGTCACCGTCTCCCGTGGCGGCAACGACCTGCTTGCCGAGCTGTCCTGGTCGGTGGAACTCGACGAGCGTTGGGTGGTCCTCGGGCCGAACGGCGCGGGCAAGACCACGCTGCTGCAGCTGATCAGCGCCCAGCTGCACCCGAATCACGGCACGGTCCACCTGCTCGGCGAGCGGGTCGGCGCCGTCGACGTCTTCGAGCTGCGGCCACGGATCGGTCTGACCACCGCGGCACTGGCCACCCGGATCCCCGAGCACGAGCGGGTGGTAGACCTCGTCGTCAGTGCGGCGTACGCCGTCGTGGGTCGCTGGCGGGAGAGCTACGACGACGCCGACCTGCAGCGGGCCTGCGAACTGCTCGGACAACTCGGCGTGGACGCGCTGGCCGACCGCTCGTTCGGGACGCTGTCCGAAGGGGAGCGCAAACGGGTCCAGATCGCCCGTGCGTTGATGACCGATCCCGAGCTGATGCTGCTCGACGAGCCGGCCGCCGGGCTGGACCTCGGCGGGCGGGAGGACCTGCTCGCCCGGCTGACCGAGCTGGCCGACGACCCGGACGCGCCCGCGCTGGTCCTGGTGACTCACCACGTCGAGGAGATCCCACCCGGGTTCACCCATGCGCTGCTGTTGCGGGAGGGCCGGGCGGTGGCCAGCGGCCTGCTCGACGACGTCCTGACCGAGGACAACCTCAGCGTGACGTTCGGGATGCCGCTTCGGCTGGAGTGGGCCGACCAGCGGTGGTTCGCTCGCGCCGCGCCGAGTACCAGCACGCCACCCCGATGAGGACCGTCCACAGCCCATAGAGCAAGACATCGCTACCGGCGAGCACCCGGTCGTCCGGGAGCAGCCACGCCAGCGGCCAGTGCAGGTCGATCCGGTCCGGTGCGGCGACCCAGGTCCTGCCCAGCCACGCTAGAGGACGACGCCATAGATCCCGAGACCCCAAGAGGCCGCAACTGCGCCCAGCAGTTGCGCGGGAGCCGAGAGCCGGGAGACCCAGCAGAGGATGACGAGGACCGCCACCGGGAGGACGACGACGAGCTGCCGCCCGGGCCACCAGAAGCCGTGCATGGTCAGCGCGATGTACGTCGCCGTAAGCCAGCCGGTGGCCAGCGGCACGAGCAGTACTGTCCGTTGAGCGAGGCTCGGTCCGCGAGCAAACGACCGGAGCGCAGCGGAGTGAGCTTCGCGGGGTTGTCGAGCAGGACGGCGTCCCAGCATCGCCGCGGCCGCCGGCACGAGCAGCAGCCAGGCCGGCTGCCAGGCGGCTAGGCCGAAGTCCCGATCGATGAGCAGTCCCAGGATCCGGATGCTGCGCCCCGGATAGTTCGGATCGAAGCCGACGACACCGAACTCGCCACTGCCCTGGAAGTGGTCGCCTGCCGCGTAGACCGTCCAGCCGCCATAGATCATCCGGTGTAGGAGCAGGTACGCAGCACCGGCCACCGCCAGCGCACCCCACCAGCGCCGCGGTGTCCCGGCCGGTCCGGCGGCGGAACACGAGTAGGACGCCGAGCAGGGCGAGCGCGACAGCTACCGGCACGTACTTCACCGACAGCCACGGCAGCCGGTGACTGCCGTGATCGACCCGTACGCCGGCCACCTAGAACGGGGCGGCGAGACCTCCTAGTGTTGGCGAGCGCTCGAAGAGGCGCACCGACCTACCGGCCACTGCCGCTCGCCAGGCGGCCGTCAGGCCGGCCGCCCCGCCGCCG
>Ga0136617_10000554_pt1 | contig 31538 bp, 37 predicted proteins | sample AntDrymUQ3222106_2_FD_129672 | JGI IMG/M metagenome (GOLD analysis project Ga0136617, IMG submission 129672) | Polar desert sand microbial communities from Dry Valleys, Antarctica - metaG UQ322 (21.06) | ecosystem: Environmental > Terrestrial > Soil > Desert | place: Antarctica: Dry Valley... | reverse complement strand
GTTCAATCCGGGGGCGTCACCGCCGCCGGTGCAAATGGCGATGCGCATGATTTACTTACCACCGCTCAACTGCTGGATGGCCTTCAGGACTTCTCCGGGCTCCGCGTGGCGCCGCAGTGCCTTCTTGGAGAATACGAGCTGGCCGTCGACCGTCACTTCGAAGAGTCCTCCGGAGGACTGGATCAGCCGCACCTCCGCGTCGGGAAAGGTCTGCTTCAGCTCAGCCGCCAAACTGGCGGCTCGGGGCTGGTAGTTTCAAACAACGCAGTACTGGATCGCTACGAGCATATCCCGACCACCTTTTTGGAAACGAGCGCAGGACCGCGAATCGTAGTGGCGGCGGAAGGGGATGCCAAGGGGACAGGGTCGATGTGACCCCGCTCCTTGTCAGCTTCTCCCTCCGCGCCTATCTATTTGAGCCATGCGAACCTATCCAAACCCCGGCGGGGGGGTAGCCCGGGCGCTGCGGCACCTGGGCGTTATTGTGTTGGCGCTTTCCTGGACTTCAACCGCTCGATCACAGGAGCGCCGCTACCTCTTTGAGGTTGGTGCCGCGGGTGCCTATCAGTCCTTCGGAGACACGACTGAACTGGATGCTGCCTTCGGCGGGCTGGGGCGAATAGGCGTCTGGCTCCCCCTTAGTTTCTCGATTGAGGCCCAAGGCGCTGTTTCTACCTCGGGAGATATAGGAGTGAAGACCGGCACCGCGTCTTTGCTCTACAACCTGCCCCTTGGCGCGAAAAACTGGGGGTATGCCAAGGCCGGTATCGGAGGTACCCGTTATGGGGGTAGCGGGGATGATTGCCAGAACCAGAAATTCCAGGGCAAGATCTGCGGTCCAACGACGACACTGGTCGCGGGCTTGGGTGCTCGCATCGGACTGACACCTTTGCTGATGGTGCGAATCGAAGGGGTGATTCAACCGAACCGAGGGAGCGCTCTCCTGCGGGGAGACACTCCCGCGGATACCACGAGGGTTCCCGTCAGGTTCTCCAATATCGGCCTGAATCTCGGCTTGAGCTTCATGCTGGGCAGCAAGCCCATTCCGGACAGTGACGGCGACGGGATCCTGAACAACCGCGACCGCTGCGCGGGAACTCCAGCGGGTGCCCAAGTCGACGGTCGTGGGTGCCCCGCCGATAGCGACGGCGACGGAGTGGCGAACGGAGTCGACCGCTGCCCGAACACTGCCGGCGGCGCGCTGGTCAACGCCGAGGGATGCGCGCAAGACAGCGACAGTGACAACATCGCAGATGGGATCGACAAGTGCCCCGACACCCCCTCGGGAGTCCTGGTGGACGCCGCGGGCTGCCCCCGGGACAGCGATGGCGACACGATAGCCGATGGATTGGATCGCTGCTCGGACACGCCACAGGGAGCCACCGTGGACGCCCTCGGCTGCCCCGGCGACGAGGACGGCGATGGCGTGCTCGACGGACTCGATCGCTGCCCCAGGTCTCCGGTGGGGGCCAACGTGAGCGCGTCGGGTTGTCCTCAGGGACAGCCAGGCAGACAGCCGGCCGCCGCTCCTGCCCCCACTCCGGCCCCCCAGCAAAGAGCGCCCACCCCGGCGCCCGGTGCCCCCATGGTTCTGGAGAACGTTACCTTCGGAACCGGAAGCGCCCGACTTCAGATCGGGTCATATGTGGAGCTCGACTCGATCGCCAAGGTGCTCGTGGCGAATCCGGGTCTGAGGGTGGAGATAGGAGGTCACACGGACATCTCTGCCTCGCCGGCAGACGATATGCACCTCTCGACGCTCAGGGCCGAAGCGGTGCGGAACTACCTGGTCGCCAAAGGGGTGCCGTTTCAGCAGCTGGTCGCTCGGGGATACGGAGGTACCGCACCCCGGACCCAGGATACCACTCCGCGAGGCCGGGCAGCCAATCGCAGGGTAGAGATCAAGCCGCTGCAACCCGGGTCGTAGAAGGCCGTCGCCGTAGCGAGGCCGCCCCGGTCTATTTGCCGCGAGCGTTAAACTCCGGGCGGGGTACCACTCACCGCTTCCAGCGCATACCAGGCTCCGAACGCCAGGCTGGCCAAAGCCAGGAGTGGCACGAGGGAGCCGACCCTGCGCGCCACTGGTTCGCGGGCCAAGGCATAGCCGAAGGTGGCGGAGACCACCGCCATCGACACGGCAGTTCCAGCGGCAAAGAGCGTCAGCGCAACGATTCCGCGCACCTGGCTCGACGCCGCCCCCACAACCAGAATACCCACTCCCGCAGACCCGCCTATCCCATGCACCATGCCGATTCCGAACGCCGCGAGGGGGGAGCGGCCCAACCCATCCGCGTGCGGGTGACTGTGCGTCGTTGGGGCGTGGCTTGCCGGTTCACTCTCGTGGGCGTGGGAGTGGGAGTGCTGCACCCCGTCGTGGCTGTGAGGATGCACGTGGAAATAGCCTCGCGTCCAGCGGATCAGGAGTCGTAGGGCAAGGAGGATAATGACGATGCCTATGGCGACCTCGGCGCCCCGAATCAGCCCGTCCGGTAGATACCGGCGGAACAGAACTACTGGCAGCCCGAACACGAGCAAGGTGGTGGCATGACCGAGCCCCCAAGCCAGGCCGAGTGTGCCGGCGCGCCTGGCGCCGCCCGGATTGCCCGACAGCACGAGGGCAGATACCGCGGTAAGGTGGTCAGGGTCGGTCGCATGGCGGAGGCCCAGCAGCACCGCAACGGCGAGAGCCATGAGGCCGCTGCCGCTCGCCCCTGCGATGTACTCATCTAACCCCAAGATCACCCCGTTCGTTGTTGCCGCGCTTTCCACAAGAAACTAGCATAGTTTCGGATCTGCTTTCCGCGGCAAGCCCTCTCCCGACCGAAACTGCTTGACAAGTATCCCTGCGAAGGTAGGGTAAAGCAGACCAGTCTGCCGCAGTCAGTCTGTCTCGCAGGGACTTCGCGAATGGAACGCGCACCAAGAGGACGAGAGGGGGATTGCGGGTGTGCCGGGAGCGGCTCCGAGGCAGCAGCCAACTGTTGCTGCGGTTTCGACCAACTGGTGCATGTCATGGGACGGAAGTACGCTATGCCGGTCGTAAACCGCATCGGCCGGGCCGGAGCACGGTTCTCTGATCTCCAACTGACCCTCGGTGTCAGCTCCTCCACTCTGGCTGATACGCTGCAGGAGTTGGAGATTGTGGGTTTGATCCGCCGGGTCGTCTTTCCCGAGAGACCTCCCGGCAGTAACTACTTCCTCACCGCAGCCGGCCGGGCGCTGCGCCGGCGCTTCCGCCCGTTCCTCGAAGCCATCCGGAAAACCGAGTGAGGTGAGCCACCCACCATGGCAGGAGCAGGGTCGGCCGTCGACTTTGGTTTTCAGAAGCCCCTTCGCCTCACCGAAGAGTTTCAGGGCATTCGTCAAGGAGTGCAATATGGTTCTGCCCCGCATCGCGATTCTCGCTGTCAGTGTCCTTTGGGCCGTCTTCCCCGCTCTAGCCCAGTCGCAAGAGCGCGGCACCATCACCGGGACCGTTTCCGGCCCCACCGGAGGGGCGCTCTCGGGAGCGTCGGTCGATCTGTCGGACCCGGCCGGCACAGTGGTACGCCGCACCGCCACCGGCAGCGCCGGACGCTACGTATTCGGCTCGGTAGATCCGGGCACGTATCAAGTCCGGGCCCGGCTTCCGGGATTTCGCGCGGGCACGTCTACCGTGGCCGTTTCCGGTTCGGAGACCCATACCGTGAACATCTCTCTCAGCACCGCGGTCCTGGAGGAATTGGTGGTCACGGCCAGCCGCGACGAGCAGGAGCTCGGCAATGTCGCCGCGGCAGTCAGCGTCGTAAGCAGAGAGGATGTGCAGCTGGGACGCAAGGCCACCAACCTCGAAGAGTCTCTGCGCCGGGTTCCCGGTGTTCGGGTGGAGGATGAGCTCGGGGGGACCGGCTCGCGCACTCGTATCATCATTCGCGGAACCGGAACCCGCGCCAACAGCCCGGCCGGGTCCGGGGTTCGCGGCGTGAAGGTCCTGGTAGATGGAATCCCCAAGAACAACGCCGGCGGTTCGGCCCAGGATCTGATCAATATCGACCTGGAATCCGTGGAGCGGATCGAAGTGCTGAAAGGGCCATCGTCTGCCTTATACGGAAACCAGTCGGGAGGAGTGGTGAACATCATTACCGAGGAGGCGCCGCGGGGAAGTACCGTCCAGTACCGGCAGACGCTGGGCAGCTACGATCTCTTCCGGGAGCACATCAAGGTGGGGGGCCGCAGCGACCGCACGAGCTGGCGTATCAGCGGTTTCCGCACCGACCAGGAAGGATTCCGGCGCCACTCCGTCTTCACCAGCACCGGTTTCGACAGCAAGTTGACTTACACCTTCGATGACCGTTCCCGGCTCACTACCCTTATCGCCTTCGACCGGAATTTCCAGGAATCGCCCGGCCCGCTGACCGAAACTCAGTTCAATCAGGACATCCGGCAGGCGGACTCCGTCTTCATCGCGAGCGACGTCCGGTCGGTGGTGGAGGAGTTCCGCTTCGGACTCAACTACCGGCGGGAAGTGTTTGGACAGGACGTGCTCGATTTTACCGGGTACTACATCCCCCGCCACCTGGGTCCCTTTTTCCAGATCGGGGTACGCATACCCCAGGACTTTACTAATCGAGGAGCGAATCTGCGCTACTTGCTTCTGCGGCCTATCCTGGGCATGGGGAACAGATTCACCGTGGGGGTGGACGTCCAGAATACTCCCATCACCACCGGGATATTTAGCCTCGTCACCGGGGCGGCGGCGTCTGAGTTGGAAGAGCACGCCAGCACCGCAGGAGTCTATGCCCTCGAGGAGTTGAGTCTTCGCCCTGACCTGACGGTTACGCTCGGCGGACGCTTCGACCACGTCCGGTTTTCATCCAGTAATCTCGTCCGCCCCGGGACCTTTGCCCGGCGAATCTACGAGAAGTTTACCCCCAAGCTTGGGCTTACCTACCGCCCGGGACCTTTGGTGTCGGTCTACGCCACCTACGGGGAGGGATTCGAAACCCCGGTCATCGGCGAGTTGCGGACTCTCCCCGGCGGGGCATTCGGCTTCAACGAGGCGCTCGAGCCCCAGGTCTCGACCAACTACGAGATCGGGGCCCGGGGAGCACTGTGGCAGGACCGGATCGGTTTCGAGCTGGCCCTCTTTCACCAGGACATCGAAAACTTCATCAGCCCGTTCGGCACTTTTCCGAACAACTCCTTCCAGAACGTAGGCAAGGTGAACCAGGACGGTATCGAGGCGGGGGTGTCGGTTACGGTCGTGCCGGCAGTGAGTCTCGGTCTGAGTTATACGTTTTCCGACTTCCTCTTTGAAGAGTTCAACAACGGGGTCTCCGATTTTTCTGATAATCGCCTGCCTGGAGTCCCCCGCCATACCTTCCACGGCGAGCTGCGCTACCGTGACGGACGCGGACTCTATAGCAGTCTGGAGCTCCAGTCAGTGGGCCGCTTTTTCACGGACGATGCGAACGCGGCCAGCAACCCACCGTACACGGTACTGAATGCCCGCGCCGGGTGGGAGGGGCTGGGGGGTTCGCGCTTCCAATTCTCGCCGTTCATCGGCGTGACTAATATCGCCGATGAACGCTACTCAGCTTTTGCCCTGATCAACGACGCGCGCTCCCGGTTCTTCAACCCGCTTCCGGGCACGAGCGTCTACGGCGGGATGGAGCTCGGGTTCTGAGTTCCTCGTGAGATGTCTTATCCTGGGGATCGCATTCGCCACCATCGCCGGTTGCGGAGGAGATCACCGAGGCCAGGACCTAACCCCGGGCTTGCTGCTCGTCGGCGCCGGGGTAGATGCCACACCTTCGGGCGCTTTCCAGGCGCGGCTAGGGGTGTACCCGCTCAACGTCAACGTGGCGGAGCCCCTGGTTCGACTTACCCCTGCCCTGCAAGTAGAGCCGCTTCTTGCCACCCGATGGGATTACCGCGGGAGCAACACCTGGCGGTTCACCCTCCGTCAGGGGGTCCGTTTCCACGACGGTCAGTTGTTGACCGCAGACGCGGTCAAGGAATCCCTGATCCAGGTCGTGAAAGCGCGCCTGGGTTATAGCTTCCTCGAGGAAGGCTCGTTCTCCATCGTAAACGACAGCACTATCGACATTACCCCGAGTCAGCCTAACCTCCGCTTACCTGAGCAGCTGGTCCACCCGAATTACAGTATATTCGCGCCGAACACTCAGCCCGGAATCCGCCCTATTGGGACAGGACCGTTTCGGTTCGTCGAGTATGAGCCGAATAATCGGATCACCGTTATCCGAAACGAGTCATACTGGGGTAACCCAGCGCTGCTGAAGAAGATCACATTTCGATTCTACCCTGACCCGACCACCCGGGTTCTGGCCCTCGCGGCCGGCGAGGTGGATCTGGTCATGGACCTGCCCCGCGAGCAGGTTCGCTCTGTCACGCGCCGAAGCGACCTACGGGTCGAGCGTGCCCCAATTGGCCTCGTTCTCGCACTCCAGGTGAACAGTTACGGCGACACACCCTACGATCTACTCACCGACCGTGCCGTTCGCCGGGCGGTTGCGCTGGCGATCGACCGCGAACGCCTGGTGAAGCAGGTCTGGGAAGGCGAGGCGGAGGCGGTGCAGAACATGACGGTTCCCGCGGTGCTCGGACGGTTCTCGGGGCTCGTGCGCGGGTTTCCCTACGATCAGAAAAGGGCCGCTGCCCTCCTCGATTCCGCCGGTTGGAGCCAGGGACCGGGTCCCACGCGGAGAAAGAACGGCCGCCTCCTCCGTCTCGTGCTGCTGGCGAATCCCGAGACCGATCCGGGTGCTGTCGAATTCCTTCAGGCCGAGCTGCGGAAAGTTGGCATCGAGGTCGCGTGGCCTAAGCTTCCGGATATCGGATCGTATGCGGCAAGATTGAACCGGGGCGAGTTCGATTTGAACCTGTCGCTCTCGAACCAGAACGACGCAAATCCGCTCTTTCTTCCTGCGCTGATCTTCTACTCCAAGTCCACCAGGCCGTTCGCCCGATGGCACTTGGCGGGCGAACAGTTTGACCGCCTGGTGGAGGCAGGGATGCGAGCGACTAACCCGGAGGAAGCGCAGCGCCTGGCCGCTGAAGCGATCCACATTGCCGTGGGTGAGCAGGCGGTCCTGATTCCAGTCGCCGCCTTGTTTCGGCTTTATGCCATGAAGACCACCGTCGAGGGCTTCTCGCCCCACCCCTCGTCAACCAACCAGTTGTGGACCCACGTGGTCTTGAAATAGGCAGTAACCCTGGTCCGTTACCTCCTCGGGCGCCTTGCCCTTACGATCCCCGTCTGGCTGGGAATCTCGCTCCTGGCATTCGGCCTGAGCAGCCTGGCGCCCGGGGACCCAGCCACCATCATCCTTCAGCGCCAAACCGGTGAGCCGCCGAGCCGGGAGGCCGTGCGCGCTCTCAGGCACGAGCTCCATCTGGACGAGCCGCTTCCCCTTCGATACGGGCGCTGGCTTTTTGGGGCCGTAAGTGGGGATCTTGGGGAGTCGTACCGAAACGGTGAGCCGGTGCTCACCGCACTGGCCCGGCGCTTTCCCCGAACCCTTTCCATCGCGCTGTTAGGCCTGGGGCTCGCACTGCTGGTGGCCGTCCCTTTGGGCATCGTCAGTGCGGTTCGGCAAGGCTCCAGCCTGGATCACACCGCACGCATTGGAACTCTGCTCCTGGGCTCGCTCCCGAGCTACTGGCTCGGCTATCTGTTAATCCTCCTGTTCGCCGTAGCACTAGGCATCCTGCCGGTTGCAGGCTGGGGCACCCCGAAACATCTGGTGCTCCCCGCGCTCACGCTCGCACTGGGCATCGGGGCCAGTTTGTCCCGTTTCACCCGGGCCACCATCCTGGAGGAGCTCGCCCAGGGGTACGTGCGTACGGCGCTCGCCAAGGGAATGGGAGAGTGGAGCATCACGATTCGTCACTGCCTTCGCAACGCCCTCGTCGGATTGATCACGGTGACCGCGTTGCGGTTCGGCCACTTGCTGGGCGGCGCGGTAATTGTGGAAACGGTGTTCGCCATACCCGGTATTGGGAGCCTCGCCGTTGATGCGATCTTCGACCGGGACTACCCGGTTATTCAGGGGTTTGTGCTGTTCACGGGCACCATTTTTCTCCTGCTGAATCTGTTCTCTGATCTGGCCTATACCTGGCTCGACCCGCGGATCGACCTGGTGGACAACCGAAGCCGTGTCGCGGGCTAACTCCAAGAGTCGGCTCGTCGGCCTGTGCATCCTCGGGTTCTTCGTGTCCATTTTGTTGGGGGCCCCGGTGCTGGCCCCGAACGACCCCGCTGCAATCGCTCCCGACCGCCGGCTGGAAGCCCCCAGCGCGAAGTTTCCTCTGGGCACCGATCACCTGGGACGTTGCATGATGAGCCGGCTCATCTACGGGACGCGGTGGTCGCTGGGAACCGCCATGGCCGCCGCAGTGATGATTCTGACCGCTGGTATAAGCCTGGGCGCCGTCTCGGGGTACTATCGTGGGCCGGTGGATCTGGTACTCATGCGAGTGGTGGACGTGCTGCTGGCGTTTCCTGCCCTGATCCCGGCCCTGGCTATCGCCGGGATGCTTGGACCGGGCATGGAACACGTGCTGGCGGCGACAGTCGCGGTCTGGTGGGCAGGCTATGCCCGGCTCGTGCGGGGGCTGGTGCTCTCGGTGCGTGAGCGGCATTTCGTCGAGGCCGCACGAGCGCTCGGTGCCGGCGATCTCGCGATCATCTCCCGTCAACTCCTACCCAACGTCCTCCCGCCCGTGCTCGTGCTCGCCAGCGTCGAAATGGGCAGTCTGATTCTCGCTATCGCGGGCCTGAGCTTCCTCGGTCTCGGCGCCCAGCCACCGACTCCTGAATGGGGCGCGATGCTGAATGACGGACGTCCTTTCCTGCTGACTGCGCCCCAGCTCATGATCTACCCGGGCCTCGCCATCAGTCTGGCCGTAGTGGGCTTTAATCTGGTGGGGGAGGGGCTTCGCGACCTGCTCGACCCACGTCTGTCAGATGGGAGGTGAGAAGCCGGGCTGCCAGCGCGCGCAACGCGCGCACCGCAGGGGCGTCGGGCATGGCATCGAAGGGGGCGACACCCCGGAGATCGGCGGACCGTATCGCCGGATCGTCAGGTACGACTACGATCGAGGCCCCGGCCAGCGTGCGCTCGATCAGCAGCCGCTCCTCCGCTCGAGCCACCCGGTTGGCGATGATAATCGGCTCGCAGGCCGTCCGTTCCCGCAACAGCTCGACCGCACGACGCGCCACTTCCAGCGACTTGGCGGTAGGCTCGGCGACGACGAGAGCCACGTCGAGTTGCCCGGCCTTCATTCTCGAAAGCGTGCCAAGCCCCGCCTCGAAATCGGCCAGGACCACCGAATCTTCCGCTTCGATCTGCCCGAGCAACTGCTCAGGTGAAACGCCGCATCAGCCGCACCCGGAGTTGGGTTTCTCGATTTTGGTGACGACGGCGAGCCGGATTCCACCCGGGGCCTGAGCGCCGAAGCGCTCGAGCAACTCGGGAACCGTCGGCGCGTGCTCCTCGCTCCCCTCATCCAGAGCCTGGCGGATGCCGATCAGGCGCGCCGTCTCCTCCAGGCCCAGGCCCAGCGCGATACCGAGGTTGGGGTTGGTGTCACAGTCCAGAGCGATCACCCGGTGGCCGGACTCCGCCAGCGACCTGGCGAGGATGCCGGCAACGGTCGTCTTCCCTGCGCCACCTTTCCCCACCACCCCGATCTTCATACCACCACCTCCTCGCGAGCCAGACCGCACAGCCGGGTGGTGAGGCCTGCGATTAGAGCCATGGCCTGGCACTCCGGCGCCACATCAATGGGTGCCACGCCCTCACGCTCCGCGACAGCTACGCTCTCGTCGTAGGGTATCTCAGCCCAGACCGGAATACCGAGATCGGCCAGCTTCGTGCGGATCCCAACTTCACCCCTGATCTTGTTGAGAACGATCCCTATACGAATTGCTGGCATTGTCTCGGCCAAACCTGCCAGCCGGCGCATCGAGAGAAACGCGGCTTCAGTAGGTTCAGCCACGATGGCGACCAGCGAGGCAAAGCCGGCCCAGCCGGCAAAACCCTGCCGGGTTCCCGCCGCCAGATCTCCAACGATGGACCAGCCGGGCGCATGGAATGAATCCACTACGTGACGGAAGGCAACGGTCGAGCCGGGGCGGACATGGCCGGGAAGCTTTCCCAGTTGCAGGAACCGGATGCCGTCGGGACCGTCAAGCGCGTACCGGTCGACCAGCGCCTCTGCGCTGATATCCTCCCGCAGCACCCATCCTTGCCCCTCTCGCCGCTGGCCGAGCTCTTCCGGCATGCCCGCATCAGGGATCCGGCCGAGCCCGATGGAGAAGGCAAGCCCCGGCAGCGTATCGATATCCAGGGCCAGGACTCGTTGGCGGTCTCGCGCCAGTAGTCGGGCGACCGTACCCGCGATGACCGACTTGCCGCTGCCTCCCTTCCCTACCAATGCCAGGCGAATCAACCCAGGGCCGGCTCCTCCCGGGCAAAGGACGTCCAGGTTAACGTGTCGCTGCGGGAGCGAGCCGCCTCGTAAGCGACGGAGAATCCGAACATAATCGCGCCGGTTCCGGCCATGGTGATGAGATAGCTGGGGAGGAATCGGAGGTTCACTCCTGCAACCATCCAGTCACCAGTGAGCCTGAGGACTTCCGGCCCATACTTGACGATTAAACCACCCGCTGGCACCCACAGCGCGGCACGCAGCCCGCCCAAGCGGAGTAACCCGGCTGCAGCAAGAGTCAACCCGGCCCAGAACAGCAGCGGTGAGGACTCCACCAACGAGACGTTGGCGCCGGCGGTGGCAGCCATTCCGGCTACCGCCCCGGTCACCATACAACACGTGCAGCCCGTGGCCAAAGCAGCGCCACTCATCGCCACTGCGGAAGCGGCGGGTCTCGGTGAGGGAAACGCGCGCCAGAAGGCGTATACGAGAATCCCGGCGGCGACAAGATAGAGTCCCCCTCCGGCGAGCTGCGAGGGGTTCCAGGGGAGCGCCTTGGTGGACATCACCATCGGAGGGGTAAGCGCCGCCGCAACAGCGAGCACCGCGAAAGCGCCGAGCGCGAGATAGGCAGATACCCGGGAGGTTCGCCAGAGGCCGTAGACGGTGAGGGAGGCAGCGATGGCTATGAAGACCGGGTGCAGCAGGGTGGGCGAGGCCCCGACGCCGGCCAGTGCAACCAGCTTCACCGAATTCGTCGCGGCCCCGCAGGCACAGGCCATGAGGATAGCGGTGCCCCCGAGCGCGGCACGGGTAGGAGAGAGCGAGCTAAGCACGGTGGTCATCCCTGATCAGGCGTTCGGCCAACTTGCGAATAGCGGTCACCGCCGGCGGCGCGGGCCGATGGTCTATCGGGGCGGCGCCGCCGCGCTCGGCCTGGCCCAGCGACTCGTCATACGGAATCTCGGTGGTGAGGGCCAGGCCATGGGCGGCACAGAAGTCGACAATGGCGCTCCGGTCCGCTCCATCTCGAACCTTGTTGGCAACCACCTCGACCTCGGCGATGCCGAGTTCCTTGGCCAGCTCAGCAATCCTGCGCACCGTCTCCATGGAGCGGTAATAGGGCTCCAGCACCGCCAAGAGGCGAGAGACATGTTTGCCGGTACCCCGGGAGAGGTGCTCCAGCCCTGCCTCCATGTCCACGATGATGTCACGGCCGTTGCCGCTCCGCTCGACCATTTCACCGAGTAAGCCACGAACCGTGGCGTGGGCGGAGCACAGTCAGCCCGCGCCTCCGTGATTGACCTTGCCCATCACGATCAACCGCACGTGGTCGGGCGCAACCGCGCCGTAATCCTTGAGGACCTGTTCCGGATCCGCGGTGAAGACCACCTTGCTGCTGCCGTCTGCCTGCGCCTGCCGCGCCATGAGATCGCGGGGGAGTCCGAGCATGTCCCTCGCCTCGGACGTGGGAAGGCCGAGGGTGATTGCAAGATTCGGGTTGGTGTCTGCATCGATGGCGAGCACCTCCCGTCCCTGCTGCGCGAGCGCACGAGCGAGAGTGCCGGCGATGGTGGTCTTTCCACTCCCACCCTTTCCCGCAATGGCGATCCGCATCAATCCTGCCTCCCGGGCTCCCGCTTCCCGATTCCTTCGATCATGGCCTGCCCGGTCTCGGGCCGAGCTTCGCCCCAGATTAAAAGTAACGCCAGAACACCATACATGGGCAGGTGACCGACCAGCTCCCGCCACCCCAGCAAGGGAAGAGTAAAGTTGAACGGAAGCCAGAGCAGCAGGATCACGAGGCGGATGAACGCACCGGAGATGAGCAGCGCTCCAAAGGTGAGCTCCACCGTTCCCGCGATCAGGAGAAACTCCCAGTCACCAATGCCGGGAAGCCCCAGGGCCGGAAAAAAATTAAAGTGGTGGATCTGAAGAAACGCCAACCCCATCGGGAGGTTCCAAAGCTTTTCGGTGAATGCCAGGACCACGATGCCGATGCCGGTGAGGATACGGAGGGCGGGCAGCGCGTATGGAACCAGCGGCTCCAGCGGCCGGTGCAGACGGTTAAGGGCCATGTCGAATGCGAGCGGGCCACGGCCGGTCACGAAAATAAAGAACGCAACCCCGAGGTACATGGTATGCTCAAGAAGCCTGACCGGCCCGAACACCAGCACGCCGGCAAGCCACAATCCCGCCAGCAGGACGGCTCCGATCCGGCTGAGCGCACCGTAGAACAGGCTTAGCCCCACGACAATCTGCCCCAGCCCCAACACTGCGCCGAGAAAATCGCGGGGCAGTGCGAGGTTCGGCACGAATAGGCGGAGATTGACCCCGCTGATCAACAGCGGCGCGGCCGTATGCACGCCGATGACGAGGGGCATCCAGGAGAGCAGCTTCCGGTAATTGTCCCAGGGCATCCCATAGGCGAGGGGGCCCGGAATCTCCGGGCGACGCCCGCGCGCACGCCACAGGGCCACCGCGACCACGGTAATCCCGATCGCAATGCCGAGCGGGATCCAGGTTCGGGCCGTGAAGAAGGCGGCGAAGTCCACCGGAAACTGCTGATCCGCCACAAACCAACGCTCGTGCGCGACAGCGGCTGTGCTCATGTGTGCCGGTGTTGACCCCTCGCGGCATGACACTCGGCCGCGCCGGCAGGATTGGTGTGACAGTCACAGTCCGGATCGTTGCACTCGCCGTGGCCCTGGCTCAACAGGTCGGCAAACTCCGCCGCGAACCTGCGCGCCGCCTCCCGCCGGCCTTCGTCGGTGAGGCGATACTCACCGCTCTGCGGCTGGTGTACCACCTCACCACGGCGCACCAGATCCTCCATGGTGCGCTCGACCTCGTATCCGGGATGGGCCAGAAAGCGGGTGATGCTCTCCATCGTAGCGTTGCCCTGAAAGCCTTCGCCTTCCAGCCAGTAGAGCAGCTCGAGCAGCTCATCGCGTCGAGCGAGAGACCCGCCTGCATCGTCCGCCATCAGCTGGTTGTCCGATAACCGATAGGTGGCAACGCCGGATCCGGCCTCTGGCCACCCAGCCGGTGCGCCACCTGGGCGGGAACCCAGACGAGGGCCACGATGCCCAGTGGGAGAAGTACGTGGTCGCTCACCAGGTGAAGCAGGTCGAACGTACCGCCTAGCGGTGCGGCCACGGCGCCTCGGGCGAGTGAGCGGACGCAGAGCAGGCCGGTGGCCATCCAGAGGCCACTCAATCCGGTGAGCCCTGCTCGGAGGACAGTGCCGCCAGGCCCGGGCAGATCGCGAAGGAAGAACGGCTGTACCGCCAGGGCGATACCCGATGCAGCGAGAAGTGTCGCGAGTGGGAAGATCTTCCCGTAGACGCTTCCGTGGTCCGGCGGCAGGTAGAGAGTGTACCGGAAAACGATATAGGCAAACAGGGCAAGCGACGCGAGCAACAGGGCGGCGCGCAGAAACATCCATCGACTCCATCGGTTCATGCCATAGCCTCCTTTTCTGAGTCCTGGCTACCCGGCAGCGGGCGACGGAGTAGCTCTTGAATCCGGCTAACCGCGTGGCTCACAGCCCGGCGCACTGCCGGCGTGAGCTCCATCGTCAGCTCCTCCGTCATGGCCGGCTCACAACCGACGAGGAATACTTCGCGGGGGAGCGTGCCTAATGCCTGCGCGACGGAAAGCGCCCGTGAGGGGTAGGCCAGATGCAGGTCGACCGCCTGGCTCGGAATCACCGACTCCACCTCCAAGGTGTATACGCTCCCTGGCTCACCGCCACGCGTCATCGCGTCCACCACGATCAGGCGGTCGTAACCGCTGAGCAGCTCCTGAGCCAATCGGATTCCCCCGGTGCCCACCTCGAGCAGCTCGATCTCGTCTCCGAGCGTGCGCTCTGTCTCCAGGCACCGGATGACCTCCACGCCGAACCCGTCGTCACCCCGGAGGACATTGCCGAAGCCGGCGATGAGGGTGCCCGGCACCTCAGGCGGCCTCCACCGGCTCGACCCCGAGGGCCACGCGAATCTGTCCCTCAGCCACCGTGACCGGAAAGACGTCCACCCGCTCGCCCTCCCGGTCCAGCCGCTTCCCGGAGCGGACATCGTAGCGGCAGCCGTGCCAGGAGCAGCGGAGGACATCGTTTTCCAAGGTCCCGAACTCGAGCGGCAGTGGGCTGTCTCCGCAACGGTTACGGAGCGCGTGGATTTCACCGCCGAGGTTGACCAACAAGAGCGGGAGGTCTTCCAGCTCGACGGCCCTCATCTGGCCCGGTTCGATGTCCTCGCTCGCGAGCACCCGGCGGTAAACCGGCCGCTGCGCCCGCTTGGGGCCCCCCAGCGATACCAGGCTCTGCGGCACCATGCCCGGGCGGCGGTCGCCGAGGACCAGCTCCTGAAAGCCAAGCAGTCCGGCACGGAGTGCCTCCTCCAGATCGTGTTGGACGGCCTCGAGCGGAAGCCCGCTTCCGTCGAAGCCATGCAGCCGCGCATAGATGACGCCTCCCACCACTTCCAGCAGCTCCACATCGATGCCGTGTGCGTGGAGATGGCGGCGAACCTGATCCAGCGCCTCTTCCGTCTGGATCCGCCGGTCCACGGCCACGAGATCGTACGACATCAGCAGGAGACGGACAGCGGGATCAGCCGTGAGCCGGTTGACAAAGGCCTCGCCCGCCATGCCGTGGATGGCGGATATCAGGTGAGTGAGGGCCGTACGATGCACCGCGTCGATCCGCTCCAGCAGCACCGCCACCTGCTCGCCAACCCGGGGATCGGCGTGCGACTCGAGCCCGGTGATGAGCGCGTGCACCTCCTCGAGCACGTCGCGCTCCGGCTCGGTCACCGTACGGCCGGGTACGGGTGCACACCCCCACCGAGGGGTGTCACCGGCAGCCGCGACACGGCCGCGGAGTCGAGCGCGAGCTTTGTCACCAGCTGGCACAGCGAGTCGAACCCCCGCTGTACCACCGGACCGAAGGTCTCACCAGCCTCGTGCTCGACCGGTTCCACCTCCACCACGATGATCTCCTCCGGCAGGGCTCGAAAGTGTCGTCCGACTATGAGGGTGTTATCGAGAGCGATCACGCCGGTGACGGCCTCGCATACCGATCCCTGGATCAGCTCGGCGGAGGGAAGCACGCCGTCCCACCGGTAGGCGGTAACCATCCCGAGCGGCCTGCCGTCGCCCCGGGCCGCGGCCGCGACGAAAACGGCGCGGTCGAAGCGCAGCTCCGGCGGCTCGTCCTCGAACCGCTGAACCACCGCGATCGGTCCGTAGCTCAGATCCTCGACCACCACGTGCGGCGGCCACTCCCGCCATTCGAGGTGGTCCGTCACCACAACCCCCACGGAGTGGTCACGCAGGTTGCGGTAGCCGATGCCGCCGACGATCACGCGCACCGCCCCGCTCCTATCCGTCCAGCCCGCAGGCGCAGGTGTTGACCTCGCGGGTGATGAGCCCGCCCTCCGACTGGATATGCGTCGTACACGGCATGCAAGGATCGAAGCTCCGGATCGCGCGGAGGATGTCGATGCCGCGGAACTGCTTCGGATCGTCGGTCTCCTCGAGTAACGGGGTATTGAGCACCGCCTCCTCGTACGGACCCGGCTGGCCCCAGCGGTCCGTTGGCGACGCGTTCCAGGTGGAGGGGGTGAGGATCTGGTAGTTGGCAACCGCGCCTCGATCCAGCACCAGGTGGTGGGTCAGATAACCCCGGCCAGCGCCCCAGAAGCCGACGCCGCGCTGCTCTCCCTTCCGGGGAATCTCGAACTTTGTGCTCGTCCGGGTGTCACCGGCCTTGAGGATGTCCATTGCCGCCAGCCAGTTGTTCATGGCGATCATGGCGGTGGAGGCGACGCAGTGCGCGCGGGCGCGGTTCCGCTCGAACGCGTTCCAGACCGCCGGGACGTGCCACTCCACTTCCATCTCGGGCAGCGCGCCCCTCGGCAGCCGGACCTTGAGCGAGTGCCCGGTCGACTCAATAAATGGATTCTCCGGCTGCCTCTTTGCCACCGCCGTGTTCCAGAGCCGCGCGTAGCATCCGGCCTCCATCCCGAGGCGGTCCCACCTCGGGGCGGTATCCCAGGTGTACTTCTCCTTCCAGTTCTGCCCCTCCGGCCTCGGCTTGGTGATCTTGTTCCACGGGTGGTAGGGCGACAGCGGCTTGCCCGCGGGATCGGTGGGGAACCGCTGCTTCTGCCCGTTGCCGGCCCACTCCTCGTAGTACGAGTGCTCGACGAATTCCTCCAGCCCCATGTTGATCGAGTGCAGGTCGGTGGTCACCAGCTTACCATCGACGATGGCGCCCGGGGTGTACCACCGCCGGTTACCCCAATCATTGGCGCCTTCGTAGGTAGCGTCGTAGGCCTCGTGGTGGTCGAAGATGCCGGTGTCGATGAGGTTGGCGCGGCGTGCTCCGACCTTCTTGTACTCCGGATTGGCCTGGTAGAAGAATTCGGTGAGGTCATCCCAGATGCCTACGATCTTCTTGCCGTAGTCGAAGAACTGGGCGAGGCGGAGGAACATCTCGTTCATGACGCTCAAGGTGATCGTCGAGCTCATGCCGCCGGGCACGATAGTCTGCGGGTGCGGGTACTTGCCGCAGATGAGAACGTATGCCTCCCGCGCCACCCGCGTCATATGGAGCGCTTCCAGGTACAGTTTTCCGCTCAGCGGATTGAGATCGGTCATCAGATCGGCCATCGTGCGGAAGCCATGAACCTCCGCGTGAGGCGCCTCGGTTTTTTTGGCGAGCGCGAAGAGCGACGGATTGGTCGGCTCGACAATGGCCGCCGAGTAGTCGGGCCCCGCCAGCAGATGCAGGTGCAGCGGATTGTCGTAGAGGAACTCCAGAGCAAGGGCGAGGTTCCGGATCAGGACACCCAGCGGTGGCGGGCAGCAGCCGATCGCCATCTCGATCGCGAGCGCCGAGCAGGTCGAGTGCACGCCGCCGCAGACGCCGCAGGCCCGGCTGGTGATGTAGATGGCGTCGCGCGGGTCGCGGCCGATCATGATCACCTCGTACCCGCGGAAGAGCGTGGCCACCGAGCGCGCCTCCAGCACCTTCCGGGCCTTGAGGTCGGCCACGGTGTGAAACGCCAGCGCGCCCGCCACCCGGGTGACCGGATCGAAGTCGACCGATTTGATGTGGCCGTTCCGCCGGAGCAGCTCCTCAATCTGCTCGGTGCCGAGCTGCCGGGACCCCCCCTGTGCCACTGCCGTTCCCTGGGCGTAGGGGTTGGCTACCCCTTCGCGCAGGAACGGCTTGCCCTGGGCGTCGAACTCGACCGGCAGATTCTTAAAGCACATGACTCCTCCTCACAAGCGAAAAACGGCCGCCGCGCGGCCGAGATGGCCATCGGCGGCGCGGAAGCCGTCGAGCAGCGCGCCGAGCGCGCCGTTGATCGTGGTGAGCTTCTCGGGAAGGGGCTGGGTCGTCCCAACCACGGCTTCGAGTCCATCAGCAATCGCCGCCACGCTCCGCCTGGCCTGCAGGAGGGCCCAGGCGATGGCAATCAGGTAGCCGGCAAGGGCGACGACGACTAGGGCAACGGTGATCAGCGTGAGTATCAGCAGCATGATCGTCTCTCCTCAATCGGCGCGGGCGGCGAGCACGGTGGCCACGGTATCGAGCTTACCGACGACCCGGCCGGCCACGCCGAGCGTCTCGCCGGCGGCGCTGATGGTGGTATCGAGCGCGCTGATGTGGCGGGTGTTCGCCAGGATGCCGGCTGCCGCCACAAGCGCCTCGGCCGCAAAGCGCTGAATGGAGCGGGCAGCCTGCCACGTCCGGTGGAGCAGGTACACCGACCAGGGCACGAACACGACGAGCGTCACGATTAGCCCGATCCACCAGATCGTGTAGACCGCGGACGGAAAGAGCGGCTCGGCGGCGTTCATGTCTTCTCCTGCCGTGAGACGGCGGAGATAACGCCGCCGAGATTTCTATCAATCGCCTTGACCCCGCCCAGAATCGCCGCCAGCCCCGCGTTGAGCTTGGTCACTTGGGGAGCAAGCCCGCCGGTCTGGGTCTCGATAGCGCGGACCCCGAGGCGGATCTTCGAGAGCAAGCTGGCTGGGACGCCGTACACCTTACGCTCTCCGCCGATCCGCTCCAGCTCGGCGAAGATGTGCAGCAGGTACCAGGCGAGGGCGAGGAAGAGAGCCGACGCGCCGACGACCGAGATGAGTGTCAGCAGCACCATGGTATTCATCGCGACCACTCCGGTCCGAGCACGCAAGCGGGACAGCCGGGGCATTGGCCGGCGTGGGCCTCGATCGCCGCCGTGGCGCCCACGATCCCTTTGGCCGATTCCAGAATGCGTCCGGCGACGTGATTGGTTGTATCCAGCAGCGCGATATGGATCGTGTTGTTCGCGATCTGCTGGCCCACGTTCCAGATCTCTGAGACGCCGGCCTTGATGCGCCTGGCTTCCCGCACGATGAGTGTCAGGAGAGTCGCGACAACGAGGAGCACCACGCCGTAAATGGCAAGCGTGAGAATCCAGACCCGCTGGATTGTTCCCGCATCGAGTTCGCTCACGGGTTTCCTCCCGCGCCCGCGTGGCTCTGCAGCGCCTCCGCCAGCTTGCCGCCCTTGGCCTCGATACTCTCCACGGTGGCGAGCAGCTCCGTGGCAACCTCGTTGGTCGTTTGCAGCTCCCAGATCGGCAGCGTATTCTGCCGGACCTTCTCGGCGGCATGCAGTGCCCGCACCGCGTGGGACAGGATGCCGCGCGCGGTGAGCCAGATAGTGATCAGAAGAGCGGCCGCGATCAGGACGACCGCGCCGGCCACCACCATCCAGAAGCGCCAGGCAGCCCACAGGTCAGCTTCGGTCATCGGTGTCCTCCCGCGTCGCGCTGTGGTCGTGGTAGTCGGCCCGGTTCCCCGGACGGTCGCCACCCCAGAAGCGGTCTTCCTCGCCCGGCGGCCGCCCCGGCTTCTTGGCCCTGAAGTGCTGCCATTTCTGGTAGAACAACTCGGTCACCTTGAGCGCCAGAGGTTGGGCCTTGAGGTTGCCCCAGCCGCTCGGTACGTGATCGAGCACGTCCCACCGAACCTCGGTGTTGGAGTGCCGGTTGCTGAGCCGCCGAAGCCGCCGGATCACCGCGCCCACGCTCATCGAGGCGGCGGTCGAGAAGAATGCGCCCGGCGGGGCTTTGTAGAAGGGCGAGAACTTGTCGGGGAACCCGGGCATGGTACAGCCGATGCAGACCCCGCCGGCCTCCATGCAGCCCCCCATGTGATTGATCGCCCCCCGCTTCACGATGTTGCAGTTGACCACCGGCCCCCAGCAGCCGATGTCCACCAGGCACTCCGGGTCGCCGTAGTTCTTGGCAAACACGCCCTCTTCATAGTAGCCCGCGCGGGTACAGCCGCGGTGCACCGTCTCGGCGAAGAGCCACGCCGGACGGCCCAGCTCGTCGAATGTCGGCAGCGGCCCCAGACCCTGGAGAAAGAGCAGCACGGCAAAGACGGTCTCAGTAAAATTGTCGCCCTGCGGTGCGCAGCCGGGGATGTTGATCACCGGGAGCCCGAAGGCGCTGCGGTAGTCCTTCCCCAGAAAATCCATGAGGCTCATGGCGCCGGTGGGGTTGCCCTCAGCAGAGGGCACTCCGCCCCAGGTGGCGCAGGTCCCGATGGCGATCGTCGCGGCGGCGCCGGGCGCCATGCGCTTGAGCCAGGTGGCGGTCGGCGTCGGGCGGGACTCCCCGCCTTCGCCCTCGCCCATCGCCTCCATGCCCATGGCGCAGAAGTAGCCGCCGGTTCTCTCGGCGATCCGCTCGTCGGCGACGGATCCTTCGTACACCACCACATACGGAGCGCCCAGCTGGCCGGCTACCGCATCCTTGAACGGCTGGGTGAACCCCTCGCCGGACTCGACCGAGAGCACCGGGTGATGCAGGATCACCTTCGGCATCGCGGGGACGGTGCCCAGGAGCAGCCCCTCGATCCCCGGATTGGTCGCGCCGGTGACGGAGATGCTGCACCCGTCACAGCTCATGCCGGCGAGCCAGAAGACGTGCACCGTCTGGATCGGGCCCAGCGGCAGGCGTTGGGGCTTCGGGTCTGGCTTCGTCTCGGGAACCGACGGCTGGACGACTTTGAGCGATTCGGGCTGGGTTGCGGTCGCCATGTTCGTTCTCCTAGCAGATCCTCGGCAGTGGATCGCCCACGAGCATGTCGAGCACCCGTGCGCCTCCTACACCGGTTCGTAACACTACCATGCCTTCGGGCTCGGCGATGATTTCTCCGATAAGCGCGGCGTCCCGACCGAGCGGGTGCGCGCGGAGGGCAGCGAGCGCGGCTCCGGCCTGCTCCGGAGGTACCACGGCCAGGAGCTTGCCCTCATTGGCAATGTGTAGCGGGTCGATGCCCAGGATCTCGCAGGCAGCGCGCACTTCCGGGCGTACCGGGATCCGCTCTTCGTCGACCGAAACTCCTACCCCAGCCTGCTGGGCTATCTCGTTGAGGCTGGTTGCAACCCCGCCGCGAGTGGGATCCTTCAGGCAACGGGTGCCGGGCGCCGCTGCCAGCAGCGCTGCGGTCAGCATGTGGAGCGGCGCTGTGTCGCTCAGAATCTCGGCCTCGAGCTCGAGCGCCTCGCGCGCCAGCATGACCGCCATGCCATGGTCTCCCACGTTGCCGCTCACGAGCACCCGGTCACCCGGAACCACGTTGCGCTGGGAAAGGTGAATCCAGTCTCGCACCACCCCGACCCCACTGGTATTGATGAACATACGGTCGGCTTTGCCCCGGGGGACCACCTTGGTATCCCCCGTGACAATCTGCACGCCCGCCTCGGCCACGGCCGCAGTCATCGAGTCGACGACCTGGCGCAGCACCGCCATCTCGAGACCTTCCTCCAAAATGAGTCCCACCGAAAGGTAGAGCGGCTCCGCGCCCGCCATCGCGAGATCGTTGACGGTGCCGTGTACAGCGAGCTTTCCTATGTCTCCTCCCGGAAAAAACAACGGGCTTACAACATAGGAATCAGTGGTGAAGGCAACGCGGCCGCGGCCGCCATTCGGAGCCAGAATCGCGGCGTCGTCCTGAAGATCCAGGAACGCGTTGCCGAATGCAGGCAGCAAGAGCCCCTCGAGCAGGTTGTGAGTGGCCTTCCCGCCGCTTCCGTGACTCAGGGTCACATGCTCGTCCTTGAGGACGAACCGGGTCCGGCGGGCCTGGAGCGCCCGCTCCATTCGGGCCAGCTGGGCCGGCAGCGATGCCTCGGTCCGGGTAGTCATCCGCCGGCACCCGCCGCGGTGGCCGAGCCCTGCCGCATCAGCGAGTAGCGCCCATAACTGTAGTACGCGGCGCACGCTCCTTCGGGCGACACCATGCAAGAGCCTATCGGCGTCTCCGGAGTGCAGGCGGAACCGAAGACGCGGCACTGCCACGGCTTCAGGACGCCCTTCAGGACCTCGCCGCACTGGCACGCCTTGGGGTCGGTCACCCGCACGCCGGGCACTTCGTAGCAGGATTCCGCGTCCCACGGCGAGAATTCCGGCCGAAGCTTGAGGGCGCTCTGGCTGATAAACCCCAGGCCGCGCCACTCGAAAAACGGACGCAGCTCCATGGTCTGGCTCAGGATCTCGAGCGCCTTCCGATTTCCTTCCGCTCTCACCACCCGGGCGTACTGGTTCTCCACCCGCGGCTCTCCCCCTTGGATCTGGCGCAGGATCATGGCGATCGACTGCATGATGTCGGCCGGCTCGAAGCCCGCCACTACAACCGGCTTGCCATACTGCCGTGGAATGAATTCGAACGGGCTCAGGCCGATGATCGTGCTCACGTGCCCGGGGCCAATGAAACCATCCAGCCGCATGTCTGGCGAATCGAGGATGGCCTTGATGGCCGGGATGATGGTCACGTGATTGCAGAAAATGGAAAAGTTGCGAAGCCCCTCCTCCTGCGCCCGCAACAGCGTCGCCGCGGTCGAAGGAGCAGTGGTCTCAAACCCCACCGCAAAGAAAACCACCGCCCGATCGGGAGCCTCCCGGGCCACTTTCAACGCGTCCAGGGGAGAATACACGAAGCGCACGTCTGCCCCGTCCGCCTTGGCGTCGAGGAGGCTTCCGCTGGAGCCCGGTACCCGCATCATGTCGCCGAACGTCGTGAAGATCAGCCCCGGCGTACGCGCTATGGCGATGGCGTCGTCCAACCGGCCCATCGGAATGACGCACACGGGGCAACCGGGGCCGTGCACCAGCTCGACATTGGGTGGAAGCAGATCCTGGAGGCCGTGCTTGTAGATCGAGTGGGTGTGGCCGCCACAAACCTCCATGAATTTGTAGCTCCGCCCCCGCGCGAGCCGCTCGATCTCTTCACCCAGCCCCTTGATTGCCTCGGGAGTCCGGTACTCGTCCACGTATCGGAGCGTCATGGCACGTCCTTCCCTCCGGCGAGCACTTCCTGCACCAGCTCGAGCAGCGTGTGCCAGACCGTCGCCTGGCCCTCCTGGATGCGGGGAAGGTGCTCCGTCCGCGCGATGAAGCAGTAGTCCACCTCCGGCGACTGCGCCATTGCCCCGCCATCATTGCCGGCCAGCGCCACTGTCAGCAGTCCGCGGTGCCGGGCCTCCGTCAACGCTGCGAGGACATTGGATGAGTTGCCGCTGGTCGAGAAGCCCAGGGCGATGTCCCCAGGCTGGCCGAAAGCGATCACCTGGCGGAGAAAGACATTTTCGAAACCAACATCGTTCGCTACGGCTGTGACGACGGCGACGTCGTTGGTTAGCGCGAGCGCGGGCAGCGGTCGCCAGCGATCGAACGGGGGAACCATGCAATCGGCCGCGGCGTCCTGAGCGTCCGTCGCGCTGCCGCCGTTGCCAAAGGCAAGGAGCTTGTGTCCGCCAGCGAAGGCCTTGGCCATGGCTTCAGCCGTTTCTACGAGGCGATCTCGGTACTCCTGGCACAGCCGCCGCCGGAGATCTACTACATCCTGACACTTCTGCACGGTGGATTCGCGCACAGCGTCCAGCACCGCCGTCAAACCACCGGAGTCAACCGGGGGGGCCTCGTACAGGAAGGGGTAGAGCTCTCGCCCGAAGTCGCGGCCCGATCCGGTCATAACGGCTCCATTCGCGCGATGGCGAACCCCTGATGGACCAACACAGTCTGGCCGGTTTCCACGCCGTCGAGCAGGTCGAGAGCCACCGTCTGTGGCCCGTCCGCCAGCCGGACCACTGCGGTCCGCTGCCCCGCATCCAAAGAGACCACCAGCCCCGGCAACCCCTCGTCGCCGCAGAGGGTGCACCGCTCGCCGGGCGAGGGCCCGCAGGTCGGATTGGATGATATCTGGCTCATTCCACAACCCGATGCTCGAAGAAGATGTGAACCAGCTCCCACAGCACGTGGTACAAGGTCTCGTGCACTTCCTGAACGACCAGAGGATCATCCGACGGTACCGCGAAGGCGAAGTCCACGAGGTTTCCCCGTTGCAGCATACCCCGATCCCCGGTGAGCCCGATCGTCAGCATACCCAGTCGTCGAGCCAGGGTGAGGGCGCTGAGGATCGAGGGCCCCGCAATATCCCGGCTGATGCCCATGGCGATGTCCTGCTCCCGCCCCAAAATCTCGAGGACCCGTGCAAATGAATCGGAGCTGTCCCTCCCGCGCGCAAGTCCGGTCAGAATCGCGACGTCATTGGGGAGGGCGATGGCGGGAAGCGCCCGCTTACCCACGATGACCGGATGCACAAACTCGACGGCAACGTGCTGGGCATCGGTAGCCTCAGCACCTTCGCCGAAGACCAGGAGACGCCCGCCCCGCTGAAACCGCCGTGCCATTTCGAGGCAGGCGCGGGAGACCAGATCGGCGTTGGCAGCGAAGAAACGCGCCGGGACCTCGACGCTCCGCTGGAAGCGCCGATCCACGAGCTCGCGCAGATGCGCAGAGGCCCCGGCCTCCTTGGAGACCGTCGTGGCAGCCGTCATTCGATCCGGCTCTCCGCGATCTGAGTCAGCTCCTGTTCGTAGGCCTCACCCAGCTCCACCAGAAATCGGGTGGTACGCTCCGCCTCGGCCTCGTCGATCTTGCTCAACGCGAAGCCGACGTGGATGAGCACCCAGTCGCCCACATCGAGGCCGTCGGGAAGGACGAGCCCGACGTTGATCGTTCGCCGTACCCCCGACACCTCGGCCTTGGCCAGGTGCCGCGTGGGATCGACGAACTCCACGATCCGGCCGGGAATGCCTAGGCACATATCTTTTCCCCCGCAGCGGTGCGCCCGGCAACATAGGCCTGGCCGAGCGACAGCCCCCCGTCGTTACAGGGGACCTGTTCGTGGAGCAACACCTGGAAGCCCCGGCGGACCAGGGCATCCGCGGCCCGTTCGGTCAGGAGCGCATTCTGAAACACTCCTCCAGTGAGCGCCACGCGGCGGACGCCGGTCCGCTGGCGCGCCACGCCGGCCACCTGGGTGATCATGTCGCGCATGGCATTGTGGAACGCGCCCGCGATCTCCGCCACCGAACGGGCCGCGGCCAGATCGTCGACGATACTTCTCACCAGGGGAGCAGACTCAACGACCCAGCTTTCGCCGGCCTCTCGCAGCAGGACGGGATAACTGCGCACGGTGGCCGGATCCGCCGCCATCTCCAACGCCATGGCCGCCTGTCCCTCGAACTGGGTGCCCGCATGGAGCCCCACCAGCGCCGCTACCGCGTCGAAGAGTCGCCCGGCACTGGAAGTGAGTGGGGCGTGCACTCCGCGGTCGAGCATCTGCCTGACGAGAGACCACTGGGCCTGATCGAGCGAGTCGAAGAACGGTACCGGGAGGCGATCAATCTCTTTTCCAAACGCCGCCCACAAGTGGGACGCCGCGAGTCGCCACGGCTGCCGGGCAGCAGCGTCGCCGCCGGGCAGGCGGATATATCCCAAGTGGGCCAGCCGCCGGTATCCCGCCCCTTCGACCAGCAGGAACTCGCCACCCCAGGTCGCCCCATCAGCTCCGAGACCGGCACCGTCGAAGACCACCCCGAGCACCGGCTCCGTCACGCCGTGCTCCGCCATGCAGGACGCCACATGCGCATGATGATGCTGGACAGCCAGCCGCACGGCGCCGGCCTGCTCCTCAGCTAGCCTGGTAGAGAGATAGTCCGGGTGGAGATCGTGGGCTACGATATCAGGGCGTACATCGAACAAGCCTCTGTAGTGAGCGATCCCCTCCTCCAGCGCCCGATAGGCCGCTGGACTCTCCAGATCGCCAACGTGTGGCGAGACGAAAGCATGATAGCCGCGCCCCAGACAGAAGCTGTTCTTGAGGTGGCCGCCGACGCCGAGCACGGGGATGGGGAACGGCACCGCGAGCCGGATCGGCCGGGGAGCGAAACCGCGGGACCGACGAACGAAGCGAGCCGCGCCATACATGACACGTATGACACTGTCGTCGCAGCGGGTGGCGATCGGTCGGTCGTGGGTGAGGAACCGGTCGGCGATACCCGCGAGGGAGGTGAACGCGGCGTCGTCGGTGAAGGCGATAGGCTCGTCGGCCTGGTTTCCGCTGGTCATGACCAGGGGCGTGCCAAGGTCACCCAGCAGGATATGGTGGAGTGGGGTATACGGAAGCATGAGTCCGAGATGCCGGTTCTGCGGCGCCACCTCGCCCGCCACAGCAGTACCAGGCCGTTTCGCCAGAAGGACGATCGGGCGGGACGGAGACCGGAGCAACGTCGCCTCCTGAGCACTGACCTCGCAGAGGCTGCGGGCAGCCTCGATGTCCGCGACCATGACGGCGAGCGGCTTGGCCCCCCGGCGCTTCCGGGCTCTCAGCCGGGTGACCGCGGCGGAGTTCGTGGCATCGCATGCCAGGTGGAACCCACCCAGACCCTTGATGGCCAGGATTTCGCCGCATCGCAGGGCCGCCGTCGCTGCCTCTATCGCCGCTTCGCCGCTCGTTCGATCGCTGGAGTTGCCGCGAGGCGTGACGAGGGTGGCCTCGGGGCCGCACTGCCAACATGCGATCGGCTGGGCGTGGAAGCGCCGGTCGTCAGGACGCTCGTACTCGCCGCTGCATGCGTCGCATAGCGGGAAATGCGCCAGGGTTGTCCGAGACCTGTCGTACGGCATGGCACGGGTGATGGTGAAACGCGGACCACAGTGAGTGCAGGTAAGGAAGGGGTAACGGTAGCGGCGGTTGGTGGAATCGTTCAGCTCGCCTACACACGCGTCACAGGTCGCGGCGTCGGGTGAGACGAGCGCTGCCGGGTCGGCACCCTCATTGCTCGGGCCGATCCTGAAGGCGTGGTGGTCGCACAGCTCCGCCGGCTCGGCGCCAATGGAATCGATCCTTGCAAGGGGGGGAGCGCCGGTCGCGAGCTGGTGGAGGAAGTCGTCCAGCGCCTCCCGCTCCCCTTCCACATCCACCAGGACGCCCGAGGAGTCATTGCGCACAATGCCTTGCAGATTGAGCGCGGCTGCCAGGTGGTACACAAAGGGCCGAAATCCCACCCCCTGCACGACTCCCTGAACCGCGATGAGGCGACGTTCGAGCATGATTTATCCGTAAGTCCCACTAATTCAGACATCACTCGCTGATATACCTTCACCATTTTCCGGCCGCAGAGCAAGGGCACTTCGGCTTACCGAAGTGCCCCTAGTCACGGGGAATGCACCTCTTGCAGTAGGCGGCGGAGCCGGTCGAGGAGCCTGGCCCTGAAGGGGTCAGGCTATACAGCGTGTGGGGTCCGGCCGCTGCGGACAGGTCGCGCCGGACAACCAGCTGGGCCGCGTCCAATGAGTGCAGGGTCTCGGCCAAGGTGGAACTGCTCGCCTGCGGCAGCGCGGACGCAACTTCAGGGCTACCGAGCCTCCTGAAGGGGCTTCTGGAGATATGGGTCAGTCACATCGCGCCCCTATCCTGCTCACGGGCCGCACGTCGAGCCTCACCGGCAGACCAAACCGCCACGCCCAGCAGGATGATATCTTTGGCGAGAAACTGTCCGGGCATCGGAGACGGAAACGGAAAGCCATAGCCCGGCTGCCAGACTCCAGGCGTTGTCAGCACGAAAGTCAGCGTCAAGAGAAACATCACGATTGCGCCCATGCTGCCATATGCCGAAACCTTCGGCGAGAACGATCGCGTCGCGATCATCAGGCCGAGCACGATCTCGACCGTGCCGATCAACGCGGAGAGTGCCTTCAGCCCCAGGGCCTGGAGCGCCCATGCCGTGAGCGGGCTGTTCTCCACCAGTGGCTTGATGCCCATCGCCTCGTACTCGGTGAACTTGAGCGCGCCGACCCACAGCAGGATCGCGACCAACCCATAGCGCAGAATGTTTTCGCCAATGCCTTCAAGGGAATCGCTGCGATTCAGATGTTCGACGCGTGTAGCGCCCATAAAATCTCCGTTGATTCAGTGTCAGGACAGACTTCGTGGCTAAGAAGGCAATGCAAAATGGTGTTTGCTCAGAACGCGTGAGTGGGAAATCGGGCCATTGCTCCTTTGCCGTCGAACAGCACTAGGTCTATATCCGCCCGAATGGAAGGCCTGTCAAGGGATGGCCGAGGCAATATTGGTGCAGACGGGTCGAAGATCACCGACCTGGCCCAGCCCCCGAATAGATTCTTCACATGACCGCCAACCGTCTGAGCCAGTCGCCATCGGCCTACCTCCAGTCGGCCGCTCATCAGCCCATCCATTGGTATCCCTGGGGAACCGAGGCCTTCTCCGCTGCCGCATCGGCCGACAAGCCGATTCTCCTCGACATTGGGGCTGTCTGGTGCCACTGGTGCCATGTCATGGACGGCGAGTCGTACGAAAACCCCGATCTGTCCGCCTTCCTGAACGAGCACTTCGTGTGCATTAAGGTCGATCGCGACGAGCGACCAGACGTGGACGCACGCTACCAGCGAGCCGTGCAGACACTCACCCAGCAGGGAGGCTGGCCCCTGACCGCGTTCCTTACACCCAGCGGAGAGGTGTTCTTCGGTGGCACCTACTTCCCGCCCGATGACAGATTCGGGCGCCCCGGTTTCCGATCGGTGCTCGCAAGCATCCTCGGCGCGTATCGCGACCGGCGCGATCAGGTGCAGACCCAGGCCCAGGCCATCAGCCGCATAATCGAAGAGAATCTCGACGAGAGTGCGCCGGGCGAAGTTGCCCCCGACATGGTTGACGATGCGGTAGAGCAGATGGTCAGGGTGTTCGATCCGGTGAACGGCGGGTTCGGAAGCCAGCCGAAGTTTCCTCACCCCGGCACGCTGACGCTCCTCCTCCACCGGTGGCACGATCAGCCATCCGATCGGATCCGCACCCTGGTCGAGCGGACTCTCCAGGGCATGGCGCGCGGCGGGATGTACGACCAGCTGGGCGGAGGCTTCCACCGCTACAGCGTCGATGCCCGCTGGATCGTGCCTCACTTCGAGAAGATGTCGTACGACAACTCGGAGCTCCTGAAAGTGTACCTCGCCTCCCACGCTCTGTTCGGCACCGAAGAGTATGCCGAGGTGGCGCGAGGAATCGTCGGGTGGGTCCGTGAGGTCATGGCCGATCCGGAAGGGGGCTACGCCGCAAGTCAGGATGCCGACGTCGGACTCGACGACGACGGCGACTACTTCACCTGGACCCGTGACGAAGCCGCTGCGGTTCTCAGCGCCGACGAGATCGACGTCGCCGCGGCGTACTACGACATCGGCACCGCCGGCGAGATGCATCACAACCCGGGCAAAAACGTCCTCTTTATTTCGGCCACCGTCTCGCATCTGGCTCAGCGTACCGGCCAGAGCACCGACACCATTCAGGCCCTGCTCCGATCGGCCCAGGACAAGCTGCGTGCAGCTCGGGCGCAGCGGACGGCGCCGTTCGTCGATCGTACCCGGTATACCAGCTGGAACGCCATGATGGCCTCGGCGATGCTCCGGGCCGGGGCGGTGCTGGGTGATGAATGGAGCCGGGAGCACGCGCTGCTCACACTGGAGCGGTTACGCCGGGAGAACCGAAATACCGACTCGGTGACACACACTCCGGATGGTGTCGGCGGCCTGCTCGACGACCAGGTCCAGACCGCCGCGGCCGCACTCGACGCCTACGAGATGACCGGCCGGCGGGAGTGGCTCGAGTGGAGTGAAGGGCTCATGGATCGGGTCTGGTCCGACTACTGGGATGGCGAGGCGGGCGGACTCTTCGACCGGGCCAGAAGCAGCACCGGGAAAGAGGGATTGCTACCAGCCAGCGCGAAACCGGTTCAGGATACCCCCACGCCCTCGCCCAATGGCGTAGCCGGCATCGTATTCGCGCGCCTGCACGAGCTCACCGGCGATCCGCGCTGGAAGCAACGCGGCCAAGAGCTGGTCCGCGCTTTTGCCGGGAGCGCCGGAGCGCTGGGACTCTACACCGCCACGTACCTCCTGGCGGTAGACTGGCACCTGAACCCGGCCACCCACCTCGTGGTCGTGGGCAGCTCGGACGATGAGACTGCCCAGGCAATGCATCGGGTGGCACTCGCGGGTTTCGTTCCCCGTCGTGTCGTTCAGATTCTGGTTCCCGACGAGGCGGATGCCGGGGCGCTCCCTTCGGCACTCAGGGGAATGCTGGCCGGTGGCCGATCGCCACGCGGCTATGCCTGCACCGGTACCAGCTGCAGTCAGCCGGCCGAAGAGATTGCCACGTGGGAGGCAACGCTGGAGTCGCTCCGACCGGCGGTGCCGGCCTGACGTTCTAATCGGCGTAGATCTGCATCATTCCGGCCAGTTTTGCTACATTACATCGACCACAATTCCAGGGGAATCAGCGTGGCCAAGAATGCAACAATCGAGACCAGCAAGGGCACCATCAAAGCCGAGCTGTTCGACTCGGAAGTGCCGGGCACCGTCGGCAACTTCGAAAAGCTGGCCAACAGCGAGTTTTACGATGGAACCCGCTTCCACCGCGTCATCCAGAACTTTATGATCCAGGGGGGCGATCCGCTCTCGAAGGATCCCTCCAATGCGGGGGTCGGCACCGGCGGCCCAGGGTACAAGATCAAGTGCGAGACCCAGCTCAATACGCACAAGCACGCCACCGGGACGCTGTCGATGGCGCACGCGGGGAAGGACACGGGCGGCAGCCAGTTCTTCATTACCCACGCACCCCAGCCCCACCTGGATAAAATCCACACCGTATTCGGGCAGGTCACCGAAGGAATGGATGTCGTAAACAAGATCAAGCAGAACGACGTCATCACGTCCATTCGAGTCAACTGAGCCCTGCACCTCGATTTCGCCGTCGTCGCCGATTACGCCCTCATCGACCAGCAGGGCAAGCTCAGCGTGCTCGGCATGTTTCAGCACGTCTGGCTCTCGAACTTTCCGGCGGTATACCCCCGCACTCACCTGGTGCTCCGAGTGCGCGGCCGGCGCACCGAGATCGGCACCCACACGATCCGGATTCGGTTCGTCGACGATACCGGGAACGAGCTCCTGGGAGGGGAAGGTACCGTGCAGTTCGGCGAGCCGCCGGCGGGAGTAGTGGACGTCGAAGCGGGGGCGGTGCTCGTTTTCGACGTACCCATCCCGCGCCCGGGGCAGTATGCGTTCGAGATCAGCCTCGATGGCGAGCGCGCCAGCCGGGTGGCCCTCTCTGCGGGGTACCCTCAGCAGGAAAAGCGTGAACAGTGAACGGTGAACAGTGAAGCGCCCTGCCCCACCACCTGCTTCACCGTTTACCGTTAACCGTTCACGCTTTCCTGCCACAGTGCTACTCAAGGAGTCCTCGTGGAGTGGACCCGCGACCGCGCCCTCGCACTGATGCACGAGTACACTGCCTCGGATGCCCTGCGGAAGCACATGTACGCCGTGGAGATCGCCATGCGAGCCATGGCGGAGCGGGCCGGCGAGGATCCGGACGCATGGGGGCTCGTTGGGTTGCTGCATGACTTCGACTACGAGCGCTTCCCCAACACGGAGCACTCTCCCACCGAAGGACACCCAGCCGAAGGCGTGCGCGTACTGGCCGCGCAGGGACTTCCCGAGCCCATGCAGACCGCTATTCTGGGCCACGCCAACTATAGCGGGGTCCCCCGGAATACTCCGATGGCCAAGGCGCTCTTCGCCGTGGACGAGCTTGCCGGATTTCTGGTGGCATGCGCGCTGGTGCGTCCCTCCCGAAGCCTCCACGACCTGGAAGTCTCCAGCGTCAAGAAGAAG
>Ga0136617_10000553_pt1 | contig 31569 bp, 33 predicted proteins | sample AntDrymUQ3222106_2_FD_129672 | JGI IMG/M metagenome (GOLD analysis project Ga0136617, IMG submission 129672) | Polar desert sand microbial communities from Dry Valleys, Antarctica - metaG UQ322 (21.06) | ecosystem: Environmental > Terrestrial > Soil > Desert | place: Antarctica: Dry Valley... | reverse complement strand
TCCTGAAGTAGCCACGCCCATCGGATATAGCTCTCCCCAGAGGTAGGTGACCAGAGCAGCCGAGCATTTCGACGCCGTCGTCGTCGGATCCGGGTTCGGGGGATCCGTGACGGCCTATCGCCTGGCCGAGGCCGGGCACAGCGTCTGCCTGCTCGAGCGCGGCAAGCCGTTTGCGCCGAACTCCTTCCCGCGCTCCCCGCTGGGCATGAAGTCGCAGTTCTGGGACCCGAGCGCGGGCCTGCACGGGATGTTCAACCTCTGGAGCTTCGACGACGTCGACGCGGTCTGCGCGAGCGGCCTCGGCGGCGGCTCGCTCATCTACGCCAACGTCCTGCTGCGCAAGGACGAGGAGTGGTTCGTCCGCGAGGAGCCCGGCCACGGCAGCTGGAAGACCGGCTACGAGTACTGGCCGGTGACGCGCGCCGACCTCGACCCGCACTACGACCGCGTCGAGCGGATGATGAACGTCCAGAAGTACCCGCTCGACCAGCCGCCCTACGACAAGACCCTGAAGGTCGTCGCCTTCCGCGACGCGGCGCAGGCGCTCGGCCTCGACTGGCGCCTCGTCAACCTCGCGGTGACGTTCGCCAACGACGGCGACCCCGCGATCCCGGGCGAGCCGATCAAGGAGGACCGTCCGAACATCCACGGCCGCACGCGCCTGACCTGCCGTCTCACCGGCGAGTGCGACCTCGGCTGCAACCACGGCTCGAAGAACAGCCTCGACTACACGTACATCACCGCCGCCTGGCACGCGGGCGCCGACATCCGCACGCGCCACGAGGTGCGCTCCTTCGCCCCGCGCGAGGGTGGCGGCTACACGCTCGAGTACGTCGTCCACGACCCCGAGAGCGAGGGCGTCCCGACCGACACCAAGCGCCTGGACCGCCACACCGTGACGTGCGACCGCCTCATCCTCTCCGCCGGCACGATGGGCACGACGTACCTCATGCTCTGCAACCGCTCCGCCTTCCCGGGTCTCAGCCCGGCGCTCGGCACGCGCTTCGGCGGCAACGGCGACCTCCTGACGTTCGCCCGCAACTGCATGAAGATCGGCCCCGACGGCAGGAAGGTGCCGCACATCCTCGACTCCGCGCACGCGCCCGTCATCACGAGCGCGATCCGCGTCCCGGACGCGCTCGACGGCGGCGACGACCGCGGCTTCTACCTCGAAGACGCCGGTCAGCCGGAGTTCGTGAGCTGGATGCTCCAGCTTCTCGACGCCCCGCGCTCGGCATGGGAGCAGCTCCCGAAGCTCGTGAAGTTCGCCGGCGACTTCATCACCCACAAGGACACCGATGTCAGCGCCGAGATCTCCGGCCTGCTCGGCGACGCCAGCGAGTCGGCCGGCTTCCTGCCGCTGCTCGGGATGGGTCGCGACATCCCCGAGGGGATCATGTCGCTGAAGGACGGCGGCCTGGCGGTCGACTGGAAGAAGAACGGCGCCTCGAGGCCGTACTTCGAGCGCGTGCGCGACGTCTCCAAGCAGGTGGCCGAAGAGCTCGGGGGCACGTTCCTCGACAACCCGATCTGGCTGCTGAGCCGGGTCATCACCGTTCACGCGCTCGGGGGCTGCCCGATGGGCCGCCACGACCGCGAGGGGGTCGTCGACGCCCACGGCCGCGTCTTCAACCATCCGGGACTGCACATCGCCGACGGGTCGGTCATGCCGGGACCCGTCGGACCCAACCCGAGCCTGACGATCGCCGGGCTCGCCGATCGCTTCGCGGACACGATCCTCGAGGAGATGAAAGGACCCACCGTGACCGCACCCCCGCCGCCGCCGGCCGACGAGGAGCCGCCGGCCGCCGCCGACCGCCCGCCCGCCGGCGAGCACCCCGCCTCGCTGGAGTTCACCGAGAAGATGCGCGGCTTCGTCACGTTCGGCGAAGACGACTTCGACAAGGGCTTCCGCGCCGGCAAGAAGTCGCGGACCGGGCTCATGTTCCACGTGACGGTCCTCATGGACGACATCGAGCGCTTCATCGAGGACGAGCAGCACCCGGGGGCGATCACCGGCCACGTCCAGTGCGACGCGCTCGGCGGGCGGCTGGAGGTCGAGCGGGGGTGGTTCAACCTCTTCGTCGAGGCCGGCGAGCACGGCGAGCGCAAGCTCATGAAGTACCGGCTGTTCCTGCAGGACGGCGAGGGCCACCCGATCACGCTGCGTGGCTTCAAGGAGGTCGAGAACGATCCAGGCTTCGACGTCTGGTCGGACACCTCGACGCTCTTCACGCACATCTACGCGGGTCACGTCGACCCCGCGGGCGACGACGCCGCCGAGGTCATCGCCACCGGGATCCTGCACATCCGCCCGACCGACTTCGCCGTGCAGTGCACGACGTTCCGCGTACACCCGGCGCACCGGGTCGACGCGATCGGCCGCTTCGGGGTCCTCTTCGCCGGCGATCTGTGGGAGGTCTACGGTCCGCATAAGCGCGGGGACTGACGGGCCGTGACGACCGCGCTCGCCCACACCGACGAGCTGCACCCGCTCGACAGGGCGGACGGCGTCCCGTGCAACGTCATCCACGTGCGCGGCAGGCACGCCCCGACGAAGGGGCCGGTGCTGCTCGTCCACGGGGTCGGCGTGCGGACGGAGATCTGGCGCCCGCCGACGCCCCACGACGACGAGGAGAAGCATGTCCGGACCGGGCCCGAACGGGCGGCGCCGGCGCTCTACGCTCGTCGAGGCGCTCGGTCGACAGCGGCTACGACGTCTGGATGGAGACGTGGCGGGCGAGCAAGGACGTGCCGAACAACACGTGGACGCTCGACCAGGCGGCGGTGCTCGACCACCCGCCCGCCGTCCGCAAGGTCCTCGAGCAGACCGGCGCCGAGTCGATCCAGGCGGTCACCCACTGCCAGGGCTCGACGAGCTTCGTCATGGCCGCCTGCGCCGGCCTGCTGCCGCAGGTGCGCACGATCGTCGCCAGCGCGGTGAGCTGCATCCCGTCGTGCCGCGGGTCGCGAAGCTGAAGCTGAAGCACGTCGTCCCCGCGGTCTCGCGGCTTCAGGGCTACCTCGACCCGCAGTGGGGCGAGCACGGGGCGCCCTGGATGCTGCCGAAGGTGGTCACGGCGTACTCGAAGCTGTCACGGCGCACGTGCGACAACGGCGTCTGCAAGGTCGCGAGCTTCATGTTCGGTTCCGGCGACCCGACGCTGTGGACGCACGAGCAGCTCAGCCCGGAGACGCACGAGTGGACGAGGGGAGAGTTCGGTCCCGCGCCGCTGACGTTCTTCAAGCAGATCGTGAGGTGCGTCGACCTCGGCCATCTCGTCAGCGTCGAAGGCCGCCCGGAGCTGCCGGAGAGCTTCGTCGCCCAGGCGCCGCAGACCGACGCGCGCTTCTCGTTCATCACCGGCGCGCGCAACAACTGCTTTCTGCCCGTGAGCCAGCAGCGAACGTTCGACCACTTCGAGCGCCGCGAGCCCGGACGCCACTCGCTGCACATCATCCCGGGCTACGGCCACCTCGACGTGTTCGTCGCCGAGACGGCCGCGCAGGACGTGCATCCGATCGTCCTCGGCGAGCTCGACAAGGCGCCATGAACCTCCCGGCGATCCTGCCCGAGTAGCGCCTGTGGTGCGTCAGCCGGCGCTGACGGCGAGCTCGGGCCCGCCCCGCAGCGTCTGCAGCACGACGCAGTAGCGCTCGGTGAGCGTCAGCAGCGTCGCGAGCTGCTCGGGGTCGACGCCGGGCGCAGCGAGGTCGAAGCGCAGGGCGATCGAGCGAAAGCCGACAGGCGCCTGCCGGTCGACCGCGAGCGTGCCACGGAAGTCGAGCACGCCGTCGGCGGTGATCGTGCCCGCGGCCACCGGGATCTCGAGCGCGGTCGCGACGGCCCGCAGCGTCACGCCGGCGCAGGCGACGAGCGCCTCCAGCAGCATGTCGCCGGAGCACAGCGAGAGCCCGTCGCCGCCCGTGGCGGGATGCAGGCCCGCGGTCGCGAGCGCGCGGCCGGTCCGGACCGTGCACGTGATCTCGTCGTCGAGCGTGCCGCTGGCCGACAGCGTGACGAGCGCCGCCTCGGGCTCGTCGCGGTAGCGCCGCTTCAGCGGCTCCTGCAGCGCGCGGAGGGCATCGCGATCCACGTCGTGGACGCTACCGTTGCGCCATGCCCACGTGGGAGGATGTCGTCGAGCTCGGCACGCGCCTGCCGGGCGTCGAGGTCGGGACGTCGTTTCGGACGCCGGCCCTGCGCGTGCGCGGCAGGGGCATGTGCCGCCTGCGCAGCAATCCCGACGCGCTCGTCCTGCGCGTGAGCGATCTCGGTGAGCGCGAGGCCCTCCTGCAGGGCCAGCCGGAGGTCTTCTTCTCGACGCCGCACTACGACGGCTACCCGTACGTGCTGGTCCGCCTGGAGGCCGTCGATCCCGTCGAGCTCGCGGAGCTGCTCGAGGAGGCCTGGCGCGTCTTCGCGGCCAAGCGCGTGGTCGCGGCCTACGATGCGCAGCAGCGCGCGCCGGACGCCTGAGTTCCGACACGAACGCGGGTGGTTCCGTGACGCCGCGGGCGGCACGCTGGTCCCATGTCCGCGTCTGGTCCCGCCCCCTCGCCGGGGGTGTGTCACCTTCGTAAGGCTCAGCCTTACGAACCCGACACACCCCCCGATATGCGCGTGGCGATCATGGCGGCTGACCAGCACGGCGTGGTGTCTGCCCGTCAGCTCCAGGCGGCGGGCCTGAACCGCCCGGCGGTCCAGGTGCGCGTCCGCAACGGCCGCCTGCACCCCGTCCACCGCGGTGTCTACGCGGTCGGGCACGGGGCGCTGACGCTGCACGCGCGGTTCATGGCGGCCACCCTGGCCTGCGGGCCGGCGGCCGTGCTGAGCCACCGCTCGGCTGGCGCGCTGTGGGGGTTCTCGCCTGGGAGACCGGCTGCCACCCCGAGGTGATGGTGCCGGACTCCTCCGCACGCTGCCGGCGGGGCCTGCGCGTACACCGCACCCGAGCCCTCGATTCCCGCGACGTCACCCGCCGCGATGCGATCGCGGTGACGACGCCGGCTCGCACGCTCCTCGACCTCGCCGACGACCTGCCGGCCAATGGCCTGCGCCGAACCATGCGGCAGGCCCAGGCGATGCGGTGGACGAACGTGCGCCAGATCGCCGACGTCCTCACGCGCGCCAACGGTCGTCGCGGCGCCCACAGGCTCGCCGCCCTCATTGCCGACGGACCCGCGCCGACGCGCAGCGAGTTCGAGGACGTCGTGCTCGACCTCGTCCTGAGCGCGGGCCTGCGGCGCCCCGAGATCAACGAGCGCCTCGGCAGCGTCTTCCCCGACCTGCGCTGGCCCGACCGGCGTCTCACCGTCGAGTGCGACGGCGCCGCCTGGCACGACAACAAGCTTGCCCGCGAGAACGACGCCGAGCGCCAGGCGCGCTTGGAGGCCGGCGGCGAGCGCGTCCTGCGGGTCACCTGGCAGCAAGCCGTCACCCGGCCGCAGCAGACACTCGCGCGGTTCGTCGCCGCGGGCGCGCCTTGCACCGACCGGCGGGCGTGATCAGTGCCCGGACATGGTCGCGGCCGCCAGATATCGCGCGACAGGACGCCGCGTCACGGGTGCTGGTTCGTCGGCGCCAGCGGGATACCGTGGCCGCGGCACAGAATCCCCGCTCGGCGCGCCCTTTCGCCGGCGCCGGAGCACGGTTCGCAGCGTGGCGCGGTCTGGCTCGATGTCGCGATAACTCATGTTGTCGACCGGGCTGTCGGGATGCATACCACCGGTAGTAGGCAGATCGTCGAGGATCGAGGGGTCGCGCCCGCGCCAGCCCATCCGGCGGCTTGCCGCCGCAGGCGCGCCTTACACTGACCGGCAGGCATGATCAGTACGAACCAGCTCAAGAACGGCAACCACATCGAGGTCGACGGGACGATCTTCAAGGTCCTCGAGTTCCAGCACGTCAAGCCCGGCAAGGGCGGCGCCTTCGTGCGCACGAAGCTGCGTCGCGCGAGCGACGGCAACGTCATCGACAGGACGTTTCGCGCCGGCGAGAAGTTCCGCTCCGTCCACACCGAGGCGCGCAAGATGCAGTTCCTCTACGCCGACGGGTCCGACGCGCACTTCATGGACTCCGAGAGCTACGAGCAGCTCGCGATGCCGCAGAAGGGCGTCTCCGACGCGCTGCGCTAGACGAAGCCCAACGACAACGTCGACGTGCTCTTCATCGACGGCTCGCCCTCGGACCTCCAGCTCCCGGCCTCCGTCGAGCTCGAGGTCACCGAGACCGAGCCCGGCCTGCGCGGCGACACGGCCTCCGGCGGCGGCGACAAGCCGGCGACGCTCGAGACCGGCGCCACGGTCCGCGTGCCGCTGTTCGTGAACGTCGGCGATCGCGTGAAGGTCCAGACCGCGACGGGCGACTACATGTCCCGCGCCTAACCCGTTCGGTGGGCGTGTCGCGCCGCTCCGATCAGCGCCGGGACGCCGTCTTCGCGCTCTACCAGGCCGATGTCACCGGGCGCGAGCTCGAGGACGTCTTCGAGCGCAACGCGTCGCTCTTCACGCGCGCGCTCGCGCATGCAGCGCAGGATCGCGGGGAGGAGCTCGACGCGCTCGTCGCCCGCCACGCGAAGGGCTGGACGGTCGAGCGCATCGCACCGCTCGAGCGCGCGATCATGCGCGTCGCGCTGCTGGAGATGTGCCACCCCGACGCCGCACCCGCCGACACGCCGATCCCGCCCGAGGGCGCGATCGACGAGGCCGTCGAGCTCGCCAAGACGTACTCCGGCGCGGACGCGCCCGGCTTCGTCAACGGCATCCTGGCCGCGGTCCACCGCGAGATGGGCCACAATCCCGCGCAACCATGAACGCCGCCGGCCCCGACGACGACGACACCACGCTCGACGAGCTCGTCACCCGCCTCGAGCGCGCCGCCGAGCAGCTGCGCTCCGGCGACCTCAGCGCCGACGCCGCCGCCACCGTCGTAGAGGACTGCGCCGCGCTCGCCTCACAGGCATCGGCCGAGCTCGAGCGTCGCGCACGCGAGGCCGGGCGCGACCCGCTGCCCGGCCAGGACTCCCTGCTGTAGTGCCCTATCCAGACGAGCTGCGGCTGCTCATCGAGGACGAGCTCGAGGGTCTCGCCTTCTCCCGCAACGGGGTCACGGGCGGGCTCGTGGACGCGATGCGCTACAGCCTGCTGGCCGGCGGCAAGCGCATCCGACCGGTGCTCGCGCTGGCGACCACGCGCGCGATCGGCCGCGACGCGCGCGATCTGCTACCGCTCGCCGCCGCGATCGAGCTCATCCACACGTACTCGCTCATCCACGACGACCTGCCGGCGATGGACGACGACGACATGCGCCGCGGGCGCCCGACGAACCACGTCGCCTTCGGCCAGGACGTCGCGATCCTCGCCGGCGACGGCCTCTACGCCGAGGCCTTCCGCCACGTGCTCACCCACCAGACCGGGGAGCCGGCGGACATCCTGGCCGCCGTCTGCGAGCTGGCGGGGGCGACCGGCGTCGACGGCATGGTCGGCGGCCAGTACCTCGACGTCGGGGGCATCCGGCTCGACGATCCCGATCCCGCCCGCTCACTGCGGCGCCTGCACGAGCTCAAGACCGGACGGCTGATCGGCGCGTCGGTGGAGTGCGTACTGCTCATAGCCGGCATGCGCAGACCCGCGACAACCGCATATTGCGACTTCGCCGCCGAGCTCGGCGTGCTGTTTCAGATCGTCGACGACATCCTCGACGTGACGGGCACCGACGACACGCTGGGCAAGCCCCAGGGCAGCGACGAGCGTCACGGCAAGCGCACCTATGTCACCGAGTTCGGGTTGGAAGGGGCACGCACGCTCGCCGAGCGCTCGCATCGCCAGGCACGGGCCTGGCTCGCAGAGGCGGCGCCGGCCGGGGCGCCCGAGCTCGAGCAGATCACCGACTTCATCGCCACCCGCACCTGCTGAGATGACCCTGCTGCAGCGCATCAACCGCCCGCAGGACCTCCACCCGCTCTCCGAGGAGGACCTCGCACAGGTCGCCGAGGAGGTTCGCGGCCACATCATCGCGACCGTCGGGGAGATCGGCGGGCACTTCGGCGCCAACCTCGGCACGTGCGAGCTCGCAGTCGCGCTGCACTCGCTGCTGGACTCGCCGCGCGACAAGATCCTCTGGGACGTCGGCCACCAGGCCTACCCGCACAAGATCCTCACCGGGCGCCGCGACGCGCTGGCCACGATCCGCCAGTACGGGGGCCTGGCGCCGTTCTGCGCGCCCGCGGAGTCCGAGCACGACATCATGGGCGCAGGCCACGCCTCGACGTCGATCGGCTACGCGGTCGGCCTGAAGGAGGGCATGAGGCGCATGGGCGTGCCCGACTCCGGCAAGGTCGTCGCGGTCATCGGCGACGGCGCGATGACCGGCGGCGTCGCCTTCGAGGCGATCCACCAGACCGGCGGGGCGGGCACCCCGATCGTCGTCGTGCTCAACGACAACGGCATGTCGATCGCGCCGAACGTCGGCGCGCTGTCGCGCTACTTCAACCGCGTCCGGCTGCACCCCAAGCTCTGGCACACGCGCGAGAGCCTCGAGGAACGCCTCAGCGAGCTGCCCGGCGTCGGACCGCACTTCGAGCGCTTCGGCCCGCAGCTGAAGGAGTCGATCAAGGCCTTCTGGGCACCGGGTCTGTTGTGGGAAGAGCTCGGCTGGGCGTACATGGGCGTCATCGACGGCCACGACGTCCACGCCCTGCGCATCGCGCTGCGCAGCGCGTTCGCCGCCCAGCGCCCGGTCGTCGTGCACATCGCGACCGTCAAGGGCAAGGGCTTCGCGCCCGCCGAGGAGGGCGGGCTGGAGGGGATGGAGCGCTGGCACGCGGCCAAGCCGAAGTCGATCCGCGACGGGGTCGCGGCCCCGGCGGCGCGGGTCGACCCGAGGGTGCCCGCCCGCCCGCCGCAGTACACCGCGGTCTTCGGCGACGCTCTCGTGCGAGAGTGCCGCCGCGACCGGCGCGTCGTCGGCATCACCTCGGCGATGAACACCGGCACCGGCCTGAACGTCCTCCAGAAGGCGATGCCCGAGCGCTACTTCGACGTCGGGATCGCCGAGCAGCAGGCGATCCTCTTCGCCGCCGGCCTCGCGCTCGAGGGCGTCAAGCCCGTGGCGGCGATCTACTCGACGTTCCTGCAGCGCGCGTTCGACCAGATCGTCCACGACGTCTGCCTGCAGCGGCTCAACGTCGTCTTCGCGCTCGACCGCGCCGGCCTCGTCGGCGACGACGGGCCGACGCACCACGGGGTCTTCGACATCGCGTACCTGCGCCCGCTTCCGAACATCGTGCTCATGGCGCCGCGCGACGAGGCGATGCTCGTCCACATGCTGCGCACCGCGCTGCTCTACGACGACGGCCCGATCGCGCTGCGCTACCCGCGCGGCGAGGCGTGCGGCGTGCCGCTGCCGGCGCGGCCGGAGGCGATCGAGATCGGCACCGGCGAGCTCCTGCGCGAAGGCGACGGCAGGGTCGCGATCGTCGGCTACGGCAGCGGGGTGGCCAAGGCGCTGGAGGCCGCCGACAGGCTCGCCGACGGCGGGATCGACGTGACGGTCGCCGACGCGCGCTTCGCCAAGCCGATCGACGCCCCGCTCATGGCTCAGCTCGCCGCCGAGCACGAGCTGCTCGTGACCGTGGAGGAGGGCGTGCTCGCGGGGGGCTTCGGCAGCGCCGTGTGGGAGACACTCGACGAGGTCGGCGCGCATCGCGCGCGGATCCTGCGCGTCGGTCTGCCCGATCGCTTCGTCACGCATGGCACGCCGGCGCTCCTGCACGCCGAGGTCGGCTACACCGGGCGGCGGATCGCAGAGCGCATCGAGGCGGCGGTCGCCGATCGCGCGATTGCCGGGACGTAGGACAGCCTTGGTCGCTGCGCTCGCGCTCGTCGCCGCTGGATGCGGCAAGGGCGGTGAACCCGTCGAGCAGGTGCGCGTCCTGCAGATGAGCTCACCCGCGGTCGTGCCCCGCGCCGACGGCGCCGGCACGGTCGTGCGCGTGAACGCCTCGGTGGCGACGGCGGCGGCCGCCTCGCCGCCGGTGCAGGTACCGCAGGTCGGGTCGATCGCGGTTGGCACGCCCAACGGCGGCAAGCTCGTCAACGGCCTCCAGCTTCCACCGCGGGGGCTGTACTGGGCCACATGGGACCCGATCCTGCACAGCGTGCCCAACCGCGGCTATCGGCGCTGGGGCACCGACCGGCTGCTGGCGTTCCTCGTCGGCGTCCTGCGCGACCACCACCTGGCAAACCCCGCAGCGCCGCCCGTGCTCGTCGGCGACCTCAGCCGGCCGCTCGGCGGCGAGTTCGGCCGCGACTACGGCGGGCTCGGGCACGCCTCACACCAGAACGGCCTCGACGTCGACGTCTATTACCCGCGTGCGGACGGCACGCTGCAGGCCCCCGAGCGTCCCGAGGAGGTCGACCGGACGCTCGCGCAGGACCTCGTCAGCCGGTTCGTCGCATGGGGGGCGCAGTTCGCCTTCGTCGGCGAGCACGTCGGGCTCGGTGGACCGCCCGCGATCGTGCAACCGATCGCCCACCACGACGACCACGTCCACATTCGCATCGCGAACGCCCGCCGCTGAGGCCGAGACCGGCGCGTGGGCGACAGCGAAACGGCCCGCCGGGGAGGACGGGCCGTTTCTGGGAGGAGAGACACTGCTATGTGATTGTGGGGTCTGGCTCCGCACGGCGGGCGGATTTCTCAGATCGACCTCTCGGGCAGAGGTCTGGCCCGCCGCGCACGAAGAAGTCTCCTGGCTGGCCAGCCAGTTATGCGTGAGAGCGGTCACACAAGCGGCCCGATGGGTACGGTTGCGCGCGTGGCTCGCGTGCGCCTGGACGCCCTGCTCGCCGAACGTGGCCTTTTCGAGTCGCGTTCGCGGGCGGCGGCGTCGGTCATGGCGGGCGAGGTCCGCGTGGGCGGCCACGGCGAGCGGGCGCAGAAGCCCGGGCAGCTCGTGGATCCCGACATCGCCCTGGCCGTCGACGAGCGGCCGCGGTTCGTCTCGCGCGGGGGCGTGAAGCTCGCCAACGCGCTCGCGCAGCTCGGGGTCGACCCCGCGGGGCGCCGCGCGCTCGACGTCGGCGCTTCGACCGGCGGCTTCACGGACTGCCTGCTGCAGGCCGGCGCGGCGCATGTCGTCGCGCTCGACGTCGCCTACGGCGAACTGGATTGGGGGCTGCGCAACGACGAGCGGGTGACCGTGCTGGAGCGTTGCAACGCGCGCTCGCTGGCGCCCGGCGACCTGCCCTATGCGCCCGACCTCGTCGTCGTCGATGTCTCGTTCATCTCGCTGACGAAGGTCCTGCGGGCGGTGCTCGCGTGCGCCGCCGCGTGCCACGACGTCCTCGCGATGGTCAAGCCGCAGTTCGAGGTCGGCCGCGCCCGGGTCGGCAAGGGCGGCGTCGTGCGCGACGCCGCCACGCGGCGGGGTGCGCTCGTCGACGTCGCGGCCGCCGCCCAGGGGCTCGGCGCGAGCGTGCTCGGCTTCGCCTCCTCGGGTCTGCCGGGGCCGAAGGGCAACCGCGAGAGCTTCGTCTGGCTCGCCGAGGGCGGCCGCGACGGCGCTGTCGTAGACCTCGAGGACGCCGCCCGCCAGGTGGAGCCATGAGCCCCGTCCGCGCGGTCACGGTGCTGACGCACTCGCGGCCGCAGCAGATCGCACCGACGCTCGAGCGCCTCGTCGCGGCGGCTCGTGCGTGCGGCGTGCAGCTGCGCTTCGACCCGCCCGAGACCCAGAAGCTCGGTCTCGAGGGCGACGACATCGTCCTCGTCAACGCCGAGAGGATCGACGACGTGGATCTCTGCGTCGTGCTCGGCGGCGACGGCACGATCCTCAAGGGTCTGCGCCGCTATTGCGGCTCCGCCGTGCCGGTCTTCGCCGTGAACTTCGGCGAGGTCGGGTTCCTCGCGACGGTCGAGCCCGAGGAGCTCGACGTGTTCGGCTTCGAGCGCGCGTTCGCGTGCGAGTTCGACGTCCTGCGCCTGCCGGCGATCGCGATGGAGACCGGCAACGGCGTCGCGAAGGCGTTCAACGACGTCTCCTTTCACCGCAAGGTCGGCGGGCGGGTCGCCCAGCTCTCCTACGGCGTGGAGGGCGAGGAGGTCGGGTCGGTCCGTTGCGACGGGCTGGTCGTGTGCACCCCGGCGGGGTCGACGGGCTACAACCTCGCGAACGGCGGCCCGGTGCTGGCCTGGGGCGTGGAGGGCTTCGGCGTGTCGTTCATAGCGCCGCACTCGCTGACTGCCCGCGCGCTCGTCGTCGCGCCCGGGGACACGCTGAGCGTGTCCAACCACGGCCGCGAGGCCGTAGACGTCTCGGTCGACGGGCGTCCGGTCTGCGAGATCGCCCCCTGCGACGCGTTGCGCGCGGGGTTCGCGCGCGACGCAGCCGGGCTCGCGCAGCTGCCGGGCTCGTCGTTCTACCGGCGACTGCGGGCGAAGTTCGGGCGGCTGTCGTCGTAGGGGCGGCTGGTGGGCCTCAGTGGACGGTGTGAGCGAGCGCGTGTGGGGCACGACGCCGCGCGTCACGCTTGGGTTGCTGGCCCGGGCGGTCGCGAAGCGCGTCGCGTTGTGCCCCGTATGGAGGGGAAAGCGCTTGGCTGGGTGGGCGTGGGGTGGCGCGATTGGCGAGTTATTCGGCGTGGGAGCTGGAAACTCGCCAAATCGCGGATAGAGCCCTGGGGGTGTGTCGAATAACCCGGTGTAGGCGCGGGATATTCGACACCCCCCGGTCCGGACCCGACCTCGCACAGACATCGGACAGGCCCTCGGGGCGTCCGCGCGGCGCGCCCCACGCAGCGCTCCGCGTTCCCGCCCGGCCCGCTGCGGCCCCCCGCCCGGGCCCGCGCGCTCCCGCCCCGCCCGGGCCCGCTGCGCCCCCGCCCGGCCCGCGCGTTCCCGCCCCGCCCGGCCCCGCTGCGCCCCCGCCCGGGCCCGCGCGTTCCCGCCCCGCCCGGGCCCGCGCGTTCCCGCCCCGCCCGGGCCCGCTGCGCCCCCGCCCGGGCCCGCGCGTTCCCGCCCCGCCCGGGCCCGCGCGTTCCCGCCCCGCTGCGCCCCGCCCGGCCCCGCAGCGCCGCGCCCGCCGAAACCCTCCCCTCAGCGATGCCGTTCGCGAACGCCGGCCCCCGATACCACCAACCGAGTCAACGCACCCGTCACAAACCACCCCCCGCCCGTCACAACCCACCCCAAACGCCCGCGATCCGTCGGGCGTCGCTGGTACACCCTGACGATGCTCACCGAGCTGCGCGTCGAGAACCTCCTGCTCATCGAGTGCGCTCAGCTGCGCCTCGCGCCGGGACTGAACGTCCTCACTGGCGAGACCGGGGCGGGGAAGACCGTGCTCGCGCACGCGCTCGACCTCCTGCTCGGCGGGCGCGCGAAGGCGTCGATCGTCCGCCCCGGTGCCGCCGAGGCCTACGTCGAGGGCGTCTTCGAGCTGCCCGACGCGCTGCGCGGCGAGCGCGGCGAGCGCCTGCCCGCCGGCGCCGAGGAGGTCGTGCTCGCCCGCCGGATCGGCGCCGACGGGCGCACGCGTGCGCTCGTCAACGGGCGCTCGGCGACGGTCGCCGACCTGCGCGGGCTCGCCGAGCCGCTCATCGCGTTCTACGGTCAGCACGAGCACCGCCGCCTGACGCTCGCCGGAGCCCAGCTCGAGATCCTCGACGGCTTCTGCGGTGCGGCCCAGCTCGCCCGCCGGACGCAGGTCGCCGCCGCGCACGCCGCCGCGGGTGAGGCCGAGCAGGCGCTCGCGCGGCTGCGCGAGCTCGCCGGCGCACGCGAGCGCGAGCTCGACCTGCTCGACTTCGAGCTGGCGGAGATCGAGGCCGCCGACCCGAGCGAGGAGGAAGCCGCCGCGCTCGTGCCAGAGCGCGAGCGGCTGCGCCATGTCGAGGCCCTCCGCGCCGCCGCGCTCGGCGCCGCCGAGGCCGCCGGCGCCGACGACGCCGGGATCGCCAGCCTGCTGGCCGGCGCCGGCCGCGGCCTGGCGGGGACGGAGGGGATCGATCCCGCGCTCGACGGGCTCGCCGAGCGCTGGCGCGGCCTGGCGCTCGAGGCGACCGAGCTCGCGCGCGAGCTGCGCGACTATGCCGAAGCGCTCGAGGCCGAGCCCTGCCATCTGGATGCCGTCGAGGAGCGTTTCGCCGTGCTCGACCGCCTCCAGCGCAAGCACGGCGGCTCGATCGCCGCCGTCCTCGCCCACGCCGAGCACTGCCGCGCGCGGCGCGACGAGCTCGCGAGCGCGGAGCTGGCGATCGAAGCGGCGCGCGCCCGCCGCGAGGAGGCCCACGCACGGCTGCAGGCAGGCGGCGCGGCCCTGCGCAAGGCCCGCGCCGCGGCGGCGCCGAAGCTCGCCGCCGCCGTCCGCAGACGACTGGACGAGCTGGCGATGAAGGGCGCGGCATTCGAGATCGAGCTGCGCGAGCGCGAGCCCGGGCCGACCGGGGCCGATGCGGTCGACTTCCTCATCGCGCCGAACCCCGGCGTGCCCGCGGGTCCCCTGCGCGAGACCGCCTCCGGCGGCGAGCTGTCGCGGGTCATGCTCGCGCTCATGGGCGTCGCGGCCAGGGCGGCCGGAGCGGGCGGGCGAACGCTCGTCTTCGACGAGGTCGACGCCGGCATCGGCGGGCAGACGGCGCACGCGGTCGGCGACGCGCTGCGCGAGCTGTCGGCGGAGCGTCAGGTCATCTGCATCACGCACCTGCCGCAGGTCGCCTCGCTCGCCGCCCGCCACTTCTCGATCGCCAAGGACGCCTCGACGACCCCGGCCAGGACGACGGTCACCCAGTTGCGCGACGGCGAGGTCGTCTCCGAGCTCGCGCGGATGCTCGGCGCCGGCGACGATGGTGACGGCGCCGCGCGCCGCCACGCGGAGGAGCTGTTACGGGCGGCGTGACGCCGACGCTCAGGAGGTGGGGGAGCCGGGGTCGGCCGGCTCCGGCGGACGGTTGCGCGCCGGCGGCTCGTCCTCGCGCTGCCAGACCGTCTGCTGCTGGAAGGGGATCTCGATGCCCTCGGCGTCGAACGCCTCCTTCAGGCGCTGGCGCAGCTCGCGACTGACGTCGTACTGGTCGCTCGGCCGCGTCTTGACGACGAGCCGGATGACGACCGAGTGCGGGCCGAGGCTCTCGACGCCCCAGACCTGGGGCTCCTCGAGGATGTCGTCGCGCTCCTGCCAGAGCTCGTCGGCGACGCGCTGGATGACCGCCTTCGCATGGTCGATGTCGGTCTCGTAGGAGACATCGACATCCAGGAGCGCGCGCGACCAGTGCTGGCTCTTGTTGCCCACGCGGTGGATGTCGCCGTTGGGCACGTGCCAGACGGTCCCGTCGACCGACCGCAGCCGCGTCGTGCGCAGCGAGACGGCCTCGACGGTGCCGGCGGTCTGCCCGTCGAGGTCGACGATGTCGCCGACGCCGAACTGGTCCTCGACGAGGATGAAGAGGCCCGAGAGGAAGTCCTTGACGAGCGCCTGGGAGCCGAAGCCGAGCGCGATGCCGAGGACGCCGGCGCCGGCGAGCAGCGGCGCCAGGTCCGCCCCGGCCTCGCCGAGGATGAGCAGGCCCGCGATAGCGAAGATCGTGAAGCTCGCCACGCTGCGCAGCACGCTCGTCAGCGCCGTGATGCGCTGCTCGGCGCGCAGGCTCGTGACCTCCGTCTCCAGCAGCGCGCCCGGCGTGCGCCGGCGCACGGCGCCGAGACCCTCGCGCACCGCGCCGGAATGCAGGCTCCGCAGGGCGCGCTTCACCGTCCGCCCGACGATGCGGTTCACGATGACGGCGCCGATGAGGATCGCGATGATCGTCAACGACTTGCCGATCACGAAGTCGGCGATCTCGGCCAGCGTGCGGCTCTCCGTGCGGTTGAGGACCTCGCGGCAGAAGAGACCGGGGTCGTCGCCGCAGACGGTTCTCAGCCGGCTGTCCGAGACCGCTGCAAGCGGTACGAGCACGACCCCGAACACGCTACCAGCCGTCCCGTCCGCAACGTCGTGCCCAGCGCGGGGACGGCGCCGCATCGCGTTAACGCCCCCATCTAGACTGCGCCGATGGCCATCGCCGTCGCCAGGGAGGTCTCTGGACCCGCGCGCATGGGCCGTCGCACCAAACGCCTGGTGAAGACGCTGCGGCCCGGCGCGATCGCCGTCCTCGACCACCGCGACCTCGACCGCGTGTCCGCCGAGGACCTCATCGCGGCGGGCGTCGTCGCGGTCTGCAACTGCAGCCCGTCCTCGACCGGCACCTACCCGAACATGGGCCCGCTGCTGCTCGTCCAGTCCGGGATACATCTCGTCGACCTGCCCGACGACGAGCTCTTCAAGCGCCTGAAGGAGGGCGAGCAGATCACGCTGCGCGGCCCCGAGGTCGTGCGCGGGACCAAGGTGGTCGCGCACGGCGAGGTCCAGGAGCCCGAGGCCGTGCGCGCGGCGACCGACGAGCGCCGTCGCGAGATCGGCGACGCTCTCGAAGCGTTCGCGCAGAACACGATCGAGCACATGCTCGAGGAGCGCGAGCTGCTGTCCGGGCGCATCGAATTGCCGCGCTTCGACACCGACTTCCGCGACCGGCCGGCGCTCATCGTCGTCCGCGGGGTCGACCACCAGAAGGACCTGCGGGCGCTGCGGCCCTACATCCGTGACGTCAAGCCGGTGCTCCTCGCCGTCGACGGTGGCGCAAACGCGATCCTCGCCGAGGGCTTCAAGCCGGACATGATCGTCGGCGACATGGACTCGGCGACCGAGGAGGCGCTGCGCTGCGGCGCGGAGCTCGTCGTCCACGCCTACCCCGACGGCCGCGCGCCCGGCCGCGACCACCTCGAGGCGCTCGACCTGCCCTACAAGCTCGTCCCGGCGCCCGGCACGAGCCAGGACGTCGCGATGCTCATCGCCGCCGAGAAGGGCGCCCAGCTCATCGTGTCCGTCGGCTCGCAGTTCAACCTCGTCGAGTTCCTCGACAAGAACCGCCGCGGGATGGCCTCCACGTTCCTCACCCGGCTGCGCCTCGGCGAGATCCTGGTCGATGCCAAGGGCGTCAGCCGCCTCTACCGCCCCCAGCCGGGCGTCATGCCGCTCGTGCTCGTCGCCCTCGCCGGGCTGCTGTGCCTCGCCGCGATCATCGTGCTGACGCCCGCGTTGCGTGACGTCGCCGATCTGCTGTGGCTGAAGCTCGAGGTCGTCCTCGGGTTCGAATAGCCGTCGATGTTCGATGTCCGCTACCACGCGCTGTCGCTCGCAGCGATCTTCATCGCGCTCGTCGTCGGCCTGTTGCTCGGCGTCGCGATCGGTGACAAGGAGCTCGTCTCGTCGGCCCGCAACGACGTGCGCAACTCCCTGCGCCGCGACGTCGCGAAGGCCAACAACCAGCGCGACGACGCGCGCACGCAACTCGCCGAGCAGCAGCAGTTCATCGGCGCCGCCTATCCGATCCTCACCGGCAACCACCTGCGCGGCCGACAGATCGGGCTCGTCCTGCTCGGCGACGACAGGGATGCGCCGGGCATCGTCGACAAGGCGCTCGCGCCGACGGGGGCGCACCTCAAGGTCGTCGCGGTCATGCGCGACAGCGTCGACCTCGGGCAGTTCGCCGACCGGGCGGATGGCACACGCTACGACGCGCTCGAGCGCGACCCCGACCTGCTCGGCGACTTCGCCAAGCGGATCGGCATCCAGATCGTGTCGGGCGGGCGGCTCGTCGACAACGCGCGGACGGCGCTCATGAGCTCGCTGAGCGGCAGGTTCGGCGGCCTCGACGGCGTCGTCGTCATGCGCTCGACCGACGAGCCGCAGTCCGACAAGCAGGCGGCCGATCGCGTCGCGACGCTGCAGGACGGCATCGCGCGCGGGATCGTCGCAAGCGGCGCCAACGTCGTGGGCATCGAGCAGCGCGACAGCGATCCGTCCTACGTCAGCTGGTATCGCGAGCGCGACCTGTCGAGCGTCGACAACGTCGACGAGGCCGCCGGCCGGGCCGCCCTCGTCTTCGTGCTCGGCGGCTCGGACGGCGCGTTCGGTCGCCGCGACAGCGCCCAGGCGCTGCTCCCGCCGGTCGTGGGCCGCGTCCCGCGGCCGTGAGGGGACCGGCCGTCCGGCTCCCCCTCGTGGGCCGCGTCCCGCGGCCGTGAGGGGACCGGCCGTCCGGCTTCCCCGCTAGGTTGCGCAGCGGTGCACGTCCTGCCGTTCGTCTTCTCGCTGCTCGCCGCCCTCGTGCTCACCCGGCCGGTGCTCGCGCGACTCTCCGAGGCGGGCTTCAGGCGCGAGAACTACCGCGGGACACCGCTGCCGGTCCCGCTCGGCATCGTCATCGTCCCCGCGGGGCTGCTCGCGCTCGTCGCGCTCGCCCTGCTCGCGCGCCTGGGCGACCAGGACGTCTACCCGGACAACTTCGAGCTGGTGCTCCTGTTCGTCCCCGGCGTCGCGCTGCTGGGCCTCATCGACGACGTGCTCTCGGGCACGGCGCGCGGCTGGCGCGGCCACGGCAGCGACGTCCTCAAGGGCGGCTTCTCGACGGGCGCGCTGAAGGCGGCCGGCACGCTCGGGCTCGCGCTGCTCGTGGCCTCCTCGCTGCCGGGCTCAGACGCCGAGTTCCTGCTCGCAGCGGCTGTGCTCGTGCTCGCGACGAACGTCTTCAACCTCCTGGACCTGCGCCCGGGGCGCTCGGTGAAGGCGTTCGTCCTGCTCGGGCTGGGGATCACGCTCTCGACGCAGAACACCGAGGCGCTGGCGGCGATCGGCATCTTCGCCGGCCCGGTGCTCGTCGCGGGGTTCTACGACCTGCGCGAGCAGGCGATGCTCGGCGACGCCGGCTCCAACGCGATCGGGGCGCTCGCCGGGCTGTGGATGGTGCTCACGCTCGACACGACCGGACAGCTCGTGGCGCTCGTCGTGCTGCTCGCGGTGAACGTCTTCGGCGAGTTTCGATCCATTTCGAACCTCGTCGAGAAGGTTCCCGGCCTGCGGCACCTAGACTCACTCGGGAGGCCCACGTGACCCCGTCGCCCACCGAGACCCGGTTCATCTTCATCACCGGCGGCGTCGTCTCCTCCCTGGGCAAGGGGATCGCGGCCGCCTCGCTCGGGCGGCTGCTCGTCGCGCGCGGGCTGACGGTCGCCCTGCAGAAGTTCGATCCCTACATCAACGTCGACCCCGGCACGATGTCGCCCTACCAGCACGGCGAGGTGTTCGTCACCGAGGACGGCGCCGAGACGGACCTCGACCTTGGCCACTACGAGCGCTTCACGGACGCGAACACGTCGCGGGCCTCGAACGTCACCGCGGGCGGCATCTACAACACGGTCATCCGCCGCGAGCGCCGCGGCGACTACCTCGGCGGCACGGTCCAGGTCGTCCCGCACATCACCGACGAGATCCAGCAGCGCGTGAAGCTGCTGGCCGAGTCGCAGGACGTCGACGTCGTCATCACCGAGATCGGCGGGACCGTCGGCGACATCGAGTCGCTGCCGTTCCTGGAGGCGATCCGCCAGTTCAACGTCGACGTCGGCCGGCGCAACTGCATGTTCCTCCACCTCACGCTCGTGCCGTACATCAACCACGCCGGCGAGCTGAAGACGAAGCCAACCCAGCATTCGGTCAACGAGCTGCGGCGCATCGGCATCCAGCCCGACATGCTCCTCTGCCGGTCCGAGAGCGAGTTGGGCGACGACATCCGCAAGAAGATCGCCCTGTTCGCCTCGCTTCCGGTGCAGGCCGTCGTGAGCGCCAAGGACGTCGACAACATCTACAAGGTGCCGCTGTGGTTCGAGGAGGAGGGCGTCGACGACCTCATCTGCGAGCACTTCGGCTTCGACGTGCCGGCGCCCGACCTCTGCGAGTGGGCCGAGATCACCCGCCGCGCGAGCGCGGCCTCGGAATCCGTGAGGATCGCGCTGGTCGGAAAGTACGTCGCCCTCCAGGACGCCTACCTGTCGGTCTCCGAGGCGCTGCGCCACGCGGGCTTCCACCACGACTGCCGCATCGACATCGACTGGGTCGACTCCGAGTCGCTCGTGAGCGACGCCGCCGCGCGCGAGCGCCTCGGCGGCGCCGATGCGATCCTCATCCCGGGTGGGTTCGGAGGCCGCGGGATCGAGGGCAAGATCCGTGCCGCCAACATCGCGCGCGAGGAGCGCATCCCGTACCTCGGCGTCTGCCTGGGCATGCAGATCGCCGTCATGGAGTTCGCGCGCCACATCGCCGGGATGGACGGCGCGAACTCGACGGAGTTCGATCCCGAGACCCCGCATCCGGTCATCGACCTGCTGCCCGAGCAGAAGGAGGTCACCGACCTCGGCGGCACGATGCGCCTCGGCGCCGACCCGGTGAAGATCCACGCGAACACGCGCGCCCGCGAGCTCTACGGCGAGGCGGTCATCTACGAGCGCCACCGCCACCGCTACGAGGTCAACCTCTTCCTGCGCAAGCGCCTGGAGGCGGCCGGGCTCATCGTCAGCGGCACCTCGCCCGACGAGCGCCTCGTCGAGATGATCGAGCTCGACGACCACCCGTTCTATGTGGCTTCGCAGTTCCATCCCGAGTTCAAGTCGCGACCCGAGCGGCCCGCGCCGCTCTTCCGCGACTTCGTCGGCGCCGCGCTGCAGCGCGCCCGCGAGCGCGAGCCCGCGTACCGCGTCTCGCGCGCGACCGCGCGCTGAGCTTCGCGTAGAGGACGACAGCCAGGCGACGTACAACATGCCGCCTTCGCCCCCGACGCGCGCGCAGTCGCCGGAGTAGGGACCTCCACCCCCCGGTCGCGCCCGTCAGACTCCAGGCGCATGCGCCCCGCCTCCGACGTCGAGCGCCGCCGCCTGAACGACACCTTCGCGCGGCTGTGCGCGATCCCGAGCCCGTTCGGCTCCGAGCGCGCCTGCGCGGAGTTCGTCGCCGGCGAGCTGCGCAGGATGGGCCTGGACGTCGAGGAGGACGGGGTCGCCGCCGAGGTCGGCGCGGAGTGCGGCAACCTCCTCGCGCGCATCGCCGGCCGCTGCGAGCGCACGGTCCTGCTCTGCGCCCACCTCGACACGGTGCCCGAGGACGGGGTCATCGAGCCCGTCCTCGTCGACGACGGCTGGGAGAGCGCGGGCGACACGATCCTCGGCGCCGACAACAAGGCCGCCGTCGCGGTGCTGCTCGAGGTCGCTCGCCGCTGCGCCGTCGAAGGCTCGCCCGTCGGCCTGGAGCTGCTGTTCACCGTCAGCGAGGAAGTCGGCCTGGCGGGGGCGAAGGCCTTCGACGTCTCGACGCTGCGCAGCGACTGGGGCTACGTCTTCGACCACGCCTCGCCGATCGGCGAGATCATCGTCGCGTCGCCGACGTACTACCGCTTCGAGGCCGAGTTCCGCGGCACGCCGGCGCACGCCGGGATTCGGCCGGAGGACGGGCGCAGCGCGATCGCGGCGGCGGCGCGGGCGATTGCCGCGATGCGCCTGGGGCGGATCGACGAGGAGACGACGGCGAACATCGGCACGATCGCCGGCGGCCAGCGCGGCGGGACGAACATCGTCCCGGGGCGCTGCACGATCGTGGGGGAGACCCGCTCGCTGGATGCCGCCAAGGCCGAGGCGATGGTCGCCGAGCTCATCGGCCACGTCTACGACGCCGCGAACACGCCCGTGTGCGCGTGCGACGTCGACGTGACGACGCAGCGGCTCTTCGACGGCTATCGCCACGCGACGAACGCGCCGGGGGTGCTCGCCGCCGAGCAGGCGCTGCGCGACCGCGGCTACGTCCCCGTGCGCCGCAGCACCGGCGGCGGGTCGGACGCCAACGCCTTCGAGGCCGCCGGCTTTGCGTGCACGAACCTCGCCAACGGCACGGAGCGCAACCACGAGCCGACCGAGCGTGTCAGCGTCGCCGAGCTCGAGGGGATGCTCGATGTGACGTTCGCGCTGCTGGACGCATGCTCCGCCTGAAGCGCGCGACGGTGCTCGTCGCCGGTTCCTTCGACGCGCTGGAGCAGCGCCTCGCGATCCAGGTCGACGGCCGGCGGCGCGCGGCGATCGCCGACGTAGGGCTCGTCGGCGCCGCGCAGGCAGGGGACGACGTGATCGTCAACGTCGAGGCCGTCGAGCTCGGGCTCGGGTCGGGCGGCTTCGACATCGTCCACGTCAACCTCACGCGCGGCCTCGACGGGGAGGGGACTCCGCGGGCGCACGTCATGAAGCTCAACTACACGAGCCTCCAGCACGCGGTCGCGCCGGTCGAGGAGGGCGACGCCGAGGCGACGGGGCCCGCGCTCGCGCTGCCGCTCGCCGGGCCCGCCGCCGTCCTCGCACTTCACGGGCAGCTCGCGCCCATGGCATGGGCATTCGGGCGCAGCGGCGGGGGCGCACGCCTCGGCTACGTCCAGACCGCCGGCGGCGCGCTGCCCGGAGGGCATTCGTGCGTCGTGCGCGAGCTGCGCGAGAGCGGCCTGCTCGCCGGGCACCTCACCGCCGGCCCGGCGTTCGGCGGCGCCGACGGCGAGGCGATCACGACCGCTGCCGCGCTGCACCACGGCCTCACCGCCCTGGGCTGGGACGCGGCCCTCGCCGGTCCCGGCCCCGGCATCCTCGGCTCGGGCTCGGCGCTCGGCCATGGCGGTCTGCAGGCGCTGGACTCCGCGCATACGGCGCTCGCGCTCGGCTGCCGGACGCTGCTCGTGCCGCGGATGTCCTGCACCGACGGGCGCGCCCGCCACCGGGGCCTGAGCCATCACACGAGCACGGTGCTCGACCTCCTGCTCGCACCCGTCACCGTCGCGGTCCCGGAGGGTCATGTGCCCGAGCGCGGTGATCGCCACGAGTGGATCCAATGGCCCGCGGACCTCGCCGAGTACGCGGCCAGCGGCCTGCCGACGCGCTCGATGGGGCGCGAGGATCCGCTCTTCTTCGCGGCGGCGCTGGCGGCCGGTGACGCGCTTGCTGGCATGATCGGCGACCGATGACAGCGCCCGCGATAGAGCCGCTCGGCGGCGAGACCGTCTGGGAGGGCGAGACCTTCAGCGTTCGCGTCGAGCGCTTCGGCCACCCGGACGGCGAGGTCGTCGAGCGCGAGATCGTCCGCCGCGTGGACGCCGCCGCGATCGTCGCCTACGACGACGCGCACGTCTGGCTCGTGCGCCAGCCGCGCGAGGCGATCCTCCAGTACACGCTCGAGCTGCCGGCGGGCAAGCTCGACGAGGGCGAGTCGCCGCTGCACAGCGCCCGGCGCGAGCTGGCCGAGGAGATCGGTCGCGAGGCCGAGCACTGGCAGCAGATCAAGACGTACTACGCATCGAGCGGCTATAGCGACGAGGCCGTCCACGTCTTCGCCGCCACCGGCCTGCGGCGCAGCGACGTCGAACCCGATCCCGGCGAGCGCATCGAGATCGTGCGCTGGCCGCTGGCCGACCTCGACGGCGCGATCGCCGGGACGAACGACGCCAAGACGCTCGTCGGGCTGCAGTGGCTGCGGTCCACCCTCTGACGGCCGGCGCGCGCACAACGCCTTGCAGGCGCATGGACGGCGTCGTGCACGGCGAAGACCACCTCATGGCAGTCGTCCCAACAGACTCCGCCACGCGGCCGTTCGAACACCACGTGCTCGACTTCCTCGCCTACCTCGAGTTCGAGCGCGGCCTGTCGCGCAACACGCTCGAGGCCTACCGCTCCGATCTGCTGCAGTTCGGCCACTTCCTCGTCCGCAACGAGCTCGACGCGACGACGCTCGCCCACACGCAGCTCGCGCGCTTTCTCTCCGAGCTCGCCGCCGGCGACCAGGAGCGCCCGGCCGTCGCGCCGGCGACGATCCAGCGCAAGGCTGCGTGCCTGCGCTCGTTCTACCGTCACCTGCGCCGCGAGGAGATCATCTCCCACGATCCGACGGCCGACCTGCGCGCACCGCGCAAGAGCCAGCGGCTCCCGCAGGTGCTCAGCCGCGACGAGGTCGGCGCGCTGCTCGCCGCACCGCGCGGGCACGAGCCGGCCTCCCTGCGCGACCGTGCTCTGCTCGAGCTCATGTACGCCTGCGGGCTGCGCGCGAGCGAGGCCGTCGATCTCACCGTCGGCGCCGTCGACCTGCGCGCCGGCGTCGTGCGCGCGCGCGGGAAGGGCTCGAAGGAGCGCCTCATCCCGGTCGGCCGCCAGGCCGTCGGCGCGGCGCGGACGTACCTCGAGCACGGGCGCCAGAAGCTCGTCGGGCTGCGCGAGGAGCGCCACCTCTTCGTCAACCATCGCGGCGTCGGGCTCACGCGCCAGGGTCTCTACAAGATCGTCCAGCGCCATGCCCGCAGCGCCGGGCTCGAGGGTCGGATGAGCCCGCACACGCTGCGCCATACGTTCGCGACCCATCTGCTCGCCGGCGGCTGCGACCTGCGCTCGCTGCAGGAGATGCTCGGCCACGCCGACGTGGCCACGACGCAGATCTACACGCACCTGTCCGCCGACCGGCTCAAGGACGTGTACTTCAGGACGCACCCGCGGGCGGGCGTCGCCTCCGCTGACTCCTGAGAGAATCCCCGCGGTGCGCCGCATCCCTCCCGCGATCGTTGCCGCCGTCGTGCTGGCCGGATGCGGCAACGCCCAGACCCCGCCGCCGGACATCGGCAGGATCCCGGCGCCGGCGTCCTTCCGCGATGCGATCTTCGCCGAGCAGGGTGTGTTCTTCCGCGCGCCGACGAACTGGCGCATCGTGCCGGGCGACACGCCCCAGGTCGCGACGGTCGCCGTCGGCAACGCGCAGATCGGCGTCTGGCGCTACCCGCGCAGCGAGCCGCTGCCCGAGACCCGCGACCAGCTCAAGGCCGCGCGCCAGGCGCTCGTCGCGCAGGTCCGCAGCCGCGACCCGACGTTCCGGTTGACGTCCTCGCGCCTGGTCATGAAGCCCGGCCTGCGCGGCGTCCTGCTCGTCGGGTCGGCGACGAACCAGGGCCAGCGGCGCCGCGTGCGCTCGCTGCACGCCTACGGCCGCGGGGCCGAGGTCGTCGTCGACGCCTTTGCCCCGCCGAAGGTGTTCCCGCGCGTCGACAAGCAGACGTTCGCACCCGTCGCCCGGTCGCTGAAGCTGCGCATGCCGCGCGCGTGACGCGGCGCGCGTTCGTCGTCGTCGCGGACGCCTGTGGAGCGGGCGCGCTGCCGGACGCAGTCGCCTACGGCGACGCCGGCGCGAACACGCTCGGCCACCTGGCGCAGGCCGTCGGCGAGCTCGACCTGCCGGTGCTCGCCGGGCTCGGCCTCGGGTGCATCCTGCCGCTGGAGGGGGTCGCGCCCGCGCACGCGCCGGTCCTCCACGGCCGGCTCGGGGCGCAGGGGCCCGGCAAGGACTCGACGACCGGGCACTGGGAGCTCATGGGCGCGATCGCCCCTGCGCCGCTGCCGACGTACCCCGGCGGCTTTCCCGACGACGTCGTGCGCGCGCTGGAGCAGACCACGGGCCGGCGCCTACTCTGCAACCGCCCGTACAACGGCATCGCGGTCCTCGACGACTTCGGCGCCGAGCACCTGCGCGAGGGCGCGCTCATCCTCTACACGTCCCAGGACTCCGTCCTGCAGATCGCCGCGCATGTCGAGCGGGTCAGCGAGCCCGAGCTGCACGCGCTCTGCGCGGCGGTGCGCGAGGTCATGCGCGGCGACCACGGCGTCGGGCGTGTCATCGCGCGCCCGTTCACCGGCGAGCCGGGGGGCTTCCGGCGCACCGAGGGGCGCCGCGACTTCAGCGTGGTCCCGCCCGGTCGCACGTACCTTCAGGAGCTGCAGGACGCCGGGGTGCCCGTCCACTCGGTCGGCAAGGTCCACGACCTCTTCGCCGGCCAGGGCATCGACCACGCCCATCCGGGCGCGACGAACGCCCGCGCGCTGGCCGAGACGGCGCGGCTCGTCGACGAGCTCGAGCGCGGCCTCGTCTTCGTGAACCTCGTCGAGACCGACCAGGTCTACGGCCACCGCAAGGACGTCGAGGGCTTCCACCGCGCGCTGCGCGAGATCGATGCCGCCGTCGGCGGCTGGCTGGCGCGCCTGCGGCCCGGCGACCTGCTCGTCGTCACCGCCGACCACGGTTGCGATCCCGCCGCGGCGCACTCCGACCACACGCGCGAGCACGTGCCGCTGCTCGCGCGCTTCGTCGGCGACGGCGGCCGGCGCCACGACGGCGCGCTCGCCGACGTCGGGGCGAGCGTCCTGCGCTGGCTCGCCGGCCGCGACGCATCGGGCCTGCCGGGCACCGCGTTCCTGGCGTAGATCCCTACGCTGGGCACGTGCCAGAGCTCCCCGAGGTCGAGACGATCCGCCGCCGGCTCGCGCCGCTCGTGGAGGGGCGCACGCTGCGCGGGCTCGAGATCCTCGACCCGAAGTGGTGCGCGCCGCTGGCGCCGGACGCGCTGATCGACGCGCTCGAAGGCCGGCCGGTCGAGCGCCTGTGGCGCCGGGGCAAGTACCTCGTCTGGGAGGCCACCGACGAGATCTATCTCCTCATGCACCTGCGGATGACGGGCACCGTCCTCTACGACGCGCCGCCCGCGGCCCCGTACGTGCGCGTCCGTCTCGCGCTCGACGACGGTCACGTCCTGAGCTTCTGCGACCCGCGCCGCTTCGGCACCGGCCAGCTCGCGCTCGGGCGCCCGGAGCTCGACGCGTTCCTCGCCGCGCGGGTCGGGGTGGAGCCGCTGAGCGACGACTTCACCGCCGAGCACCTCTACCGCATGACCCGCAAGCGACGCGCGCCGATCAAGGCGCTGCTGCTCGACCAGCGTCGCGTCGCCGGCGTCGGCAACATCTACGCCAACGAGGCGCTCTTTCGCGCCGGCATCCACCCGCTGCGCACGGCGGGCGCGCTGAATCGCGGCCAGGTGACGGCGCTGCGCGACGCGGTCGTCGCCTCGCTGCGGGACGGCATCGACGCCGGCGGCGCGTCGATCGACGACTTCCGCCACCCCGACGGCGTCAAGGGCGCCTTCCAGAACGAGTTCCTCATCCACGGCCGCGCAGGCGAGGCCTGCGAGGTCTGCGGCGGGCTCGTCGTGAAGTTCGTCGCCGCCGGGCGCGGCACGTACGCCTGCGAGCGCTGCCAGAAGCGCCCGCGGCGCCGCCGGTGCTGAGCGCGCGGGCCGCCTCTGCGCGACACGGTGGCGCCTCCCAGGCGCCCCGGGGGGCGAAACCGGCGACCGTGTCGCCTTCTTCTCCACATCGAGGGAAAACGCGACACGGTTGCCATCGACGCACGTATCGCGCGGCTCGCGGAGGCGCAGCACGGCGTCGTTTCCCGGTCGCAGCTGCTGAACGCCGGGCTGGGCTCTCGCGGCGTGGACTTTCGCCTGCGCGTGGGGCGGTTGCACCGGCTGCACCGTGGCGTCTACGCCGTCGGCCACAGGCGTGTCACGCGAGGGGCGCTGGATGGCGGCCGTCCTCGCGAGCGGCGACGGGGCCGCGCTGAGCCACGTGAGCGCAGCGGCGCTGTGGGGCCTGCGCCAGACGAGCGCCGTTGCGATCCACGTGACGGTGTCAACCGGCGCGGGCCTGCGCCAGCGCGCGGGGATCGTGCTTCACCGCTCGCGCAACCTCGGCGCGCCGGAGCTCGCGCGGCGCGACGGGATCTGCGTGACGACGCCTGCCCGTACGTTGCTCGACCTCGCCGCGATGCTGGCGCCCGGCTCGCTGGAGCGCGCGATCGAGCAGGCGCTCGTGCTGCGCGTGTTCGACCTCGGCGCGCTGCACGCCGTGCTCGGGGCGCACCCCAACCGCGCGGGCGCCGCGGCTCTGGCCGAGCTCATCGCGCGCATCGAGGACGAGCCCTCGCTCACACGCAGTGAGGCCGAGGCGGTCTTCCTCGAGCTCTGCGCCGCGCACGCGATCGAGCGGCCCGCCGTGAACAACCGCATCGAAACCTCACGGTCGACTTCGCCTGGCGCGCGCAGCGCGTCATCGTCGAGATCGACGGCCACCGGTATCACGGCACGCGCGCCGCGTTCGAGCGCGATCGGGCGCGCGACGCGCGATTGACGGTCGCGGGCTACCGGGTCGTGCGGTTCACGTACCGCCAGCTCGTCCGCGAGCCGGCCACGGTCGCCGGCGTCGTGCTGGGGCTGCTCGGCTGGGGCTCGTGCACGCCGCACGGCTGATCGCCCCGCGTGCCGGCGCCTCTGGATGTGCCGTCCTACGCCGCGAGCAGCTCGTCGAGCAGCCCAGAGCGCTCGGCTGCCGCCGTCTCCCGGTAGCCGCCGACAAAGGTGTCGCCGATCATGACCTGCGGCAGGGTCATCATGCCGGTCTTCTGTGCGAGCTCGACGAAGCCCCCAGGGTCGCCGGCGAGGTTGACCTCCTCGAACTCGATCTCGCGCGCCTTGAGCAGCATCTTCACCCGAACGCAGAACGAGCAGCGGTCGGTGGTGTAGACGACGACGTCGCTCATGCTTGTAGAAATCGTAATGCCCGCCGGGGCCGACTCAATCGACGAGCAGGTCGGCGAGCATCCCCGACTGGTCGGCGGCGAGCGTTTCCTGATAGCCGCCGAGCAGCATGCTGCCGACGAAGACCTGCGGGAGCGTCGTCACCCCGGTGCGCTCCGCCAGCTGCTGGTGCTCGTCGGAGTCCTTGCGAATCATGATCTTCTCGTACGGGATGTCGCGGACGTTGAGCAGGTTCTCGACCGAGTTGCAGAGGGTGCAGATGTCGCTGCTGTAGATGGTGACCGTGCGCATCAGTCCGCGACGAGGTCGTCCAGCATCCCGCTGGAGGCGGCGGCCTGGACCTCCTGGGTGCTCCCGAGCGGGATGACGCCGATGAACGCCTGCGGGAGCTTCATAGAGCCGGTCTTCTCGCCGAGCTCGTGGTGCTCAGGGGAGTCGAGCGTGATGACGCTCTCCTCGTAGGGGATCTCCTTGGACTCCAGCAGCTCCTTGAGCTGGGCGCTGAACTGGCAGCCCTCTTTGGTGTAGACCTTGACCGTTCTCATGGGCGCAAAAGTCTAATGCCCGGTCCGCTGAAGACCGAGGCCGTCGTCCTGCGCTCGCTGCGCTACGGGGAGGCCGATCGCATCCTGCACCTCTACACGCCGCAGCGCGGGCGGGTGAGCGCGATCGCCAAGGGCGTGCGTCGCACCCGCAGCCGCTTCGGTGGGCGCCTGGAGCCCTACTTTCGCCTGCATATGGGCCTTTACGAAGGCCGCAGCGAGATGCTCACCGTGACGAGCGCGGACACGATCAGCGGCCACCCGCGCCTGCGCGAGGACGCCGCGGCGCTCGACAGCGCGGCGCGCGCGTGCGACGCCGTCGGCCGGCTCTTCGACACGCCGGAGCCGCATCCTGGCGTCTTCGCGCTCCTGTGCAACGAGCTCGCGCTGCTCGACGCGGGGGCGGGTGGCGGTCGGTCTTGTGCCACGCACGCCAACCAGCTCGCGTTCCGGCTCAAGCTCCTGCTCGCCGCCGGGCTGGCACCGCAGCTCTCCGCCTGCGCGTCGTGCGGCGAGGCCGATCACCTCGCGGCGTTCTCGGGCGCCGCCGGTGGGGTCGTCTGCAGCGCGTGCGAGGCGTCGGGCTTTGCGATGGGGGAGGAGGCGCATGCGTTCATGACCCGAGCGCTCGGCTCCCCGCTGGCCGACGTCCCAGCCGCCGGCCGGCGTGCGCTGTACGAGGCCGAGCGCGCGATCTCCGACACTGTGGAACATCACGCGCATATCCGCCTACGGCCAGCATTTCCCCTATAGGATCGGGGGTTATGGGAGACGCCGCAGCAGGTACGACGTGGGTGTACGACTTCACCGAGGGTTCGAAGGAGATGCGCGAGCTCCTCGGTGGCAAGGGCGCCAACGTCGCCGAGATGACGCGGATCCTGGGCGCCGAGCGCGTGCCGGCCGGGTTCACGATCACGACCGAGGCCTGCGTCTCCTACATGGAAGCCGAGCGCTCCCTGCCCGAAGGGCTCGACGAGCAGGTCGACGAGGCGCTCGCACGGCTGGAGGCGACGGCCTCAAAGACGCTCGGCGATCCCGACGATCCGCTGCTCGTCTCCGTGCGCTCAGGCGCGCGCGAATCGATGCCCGGCATGCTCGACACCGTCCTGAACCTCGGCCTCAACGACCAATCGGTTCAGGGCCTGGCCGACCGCACCGGCAACGAGCGCTTCGCCTGGGATTCGTACAGGCGCTTCGTCCAGATGTTTGGAAATGTGGTGCGCAACATCCCCGGCGAGCGCTTCGAGCGCGCGATCCAGGCCGCGAAGCGCGACAGCGGCGTCACGCTCGACACCGAGCTCGACGTCGACGCGCTGAAGCGGCTCACCGCGACGTTCCGCGAGATCTTCCTCGAGGAGACCGGCGAGGAGTTCCCGCTGCAGCCGCGCGACCAGCTCTCGCAGGCGATCAACGCGGTGTTCGACTCCTGGACCGGCGACCGCGCGGTCGCCTACCGCCGCATCAACCGCATCCCCGACGACTGGGGGACGGCGGTCAACGTCCAGCAGATGGTCTTCGGCAACAAGGGCGACACCTCGGGCTCGGGCGTGGCCTTCAGCCGCGACGAGGTCACGGGCGCGCCCGAGCCGTCCGGCGACTTCCTCGTCAACGCCCAAGGCGAGGACGTCGTCTCCGGCGTGCGCAACACCCATGACATCGCAGACCTGCGCGACGTCATGCCCGAGGCGCACGCGCAGCTCATGGAGATCCTGCGCACGCTCGAGGCCCACTACAAGGACATGCAGGACACGGAGTTCACGATCGAGGAGCGGCGTCTGTACATGCTGCAGACGCGCAACGCCAAGCGGCCGGCCCAGGCGGCCGTGCGCTTCGCCTGCGACGTCGTCGACGAGGGCCTGCTGACGAAGTCCGAGGCGATCGCGACGATCGACTGCGAGAAGCTCGACGCGCTCCTGCACCCGACGTTCGACCCCACCGTCGACTACGCGGTGCTCGCCAAGGGCGTCGCCGCCTCACCGGGCGCCGCGTCGGGCGAGATCGTCTTCAGCGCGCCCGACGCCGTCGCCGCCGCCGCCGCGGGTCGCGACGTCATCCTCGTCCGCCCGTTCACCGAGGCCGAGGACGTCGCCGGCTTCCACGCCGCGAAGGGGATCCTCACCGCCGAGGGGGGCAAGGCCAGCCACGCGGCGCTCGTCGCGCGCGGCATGGGACGGCCGGCCGTGACCGGCGCCAGCGCGCTGGACATCGACCTCGACGCCAAGGAGCTGCGCGTCGGCGACACGCTCCTGTGCGAGGGGAACCGCATCTCGATCGACGGCACGACCGGCCAGATCACGATCGACGACGTGCCGCTCGTCGAGCCGCAGATGGACGAGCACTTCGAGCGCGTCCTGCAGTGGTCCGACGAGCTGCGCAGGCTCGGCATCCGCGCGAACGCCGACACGCCCGAGGATGCGCGCAAGGCGCGCGCGTTCGGCGCCGAGGGGATCGGCCTGTGCCGCACCGAGCACATGTTCATGGCCACCGACCGCCAGCCGAAGATGCGCGAGATGATCCTCGCCGACACGATGGACGACCGCCGCGCCGCGCTCGCCGAGCTGCTGCCGCTGCAGCAGCAGGACTTCGAGGAGGTGCTCGAGGCGATGGACGGGCTGCCGGTGACGATCCGGCTGCTCGACCCGCCGCTGCACGAGTTCCTGCCGCCCGACGAGGA
>Ga0136617_10000552_pt1 | contig 31623 bp, 19 predicted proteins | sample AntDrymUQ3222106_2_FD_129672 | JGI IMG/M metagenome (GOLD analysis project Ga0136617, IMG submission 129672) | Polar desert sand microbial communities from Dry Valleys, Antarctica - metaG UQ322 (21.06) | ecosystem: Environmental > Terrestrial > Soil > Desert | place: Antarctica: Dry Valley... | reverse complement strand
CCGGCCCCGGGCCAGATCTCCCTGCCCGACGACAACACCGCCCGGCGCGCTCACGCAGTCGAACACCGACTACCTGTCGCGAAGCCCGCACAGGACACCGTTCGCCACCAGCCTCCTAGCCCCCTGCTAGCACCCGCTAGCACTCCGACAAAGAGAGCACGAACGGCGCTCGCGTGACGGTGTCCAACCAGTTCACTTGGCGGACCCCGACCCGCAACCGACCTAGTACACGTGGCCGCAAGTTCTGCGCGTTTTCCGGGCGCCCGATCCGTGCCCGACGGCCGTCGGCGCCCGCCTCCGTGCCACCAGCACGAAGGCGGACACCGCCGACCGTCAGATCCCGGCCGGGCATCCCGGAATTCCACGCAGAACTTCCGGCCACGTGTACTAGCCACCCCGGCCTCGCGCAACCTCTGACAGCCAAAGGGTCGCGTCACCCCGGGGGCCTAGGTCGAGTTGTTCATGCGTTACATGAACAACTCGCCCATCCTCGGCGCCGGCCACTCGCCGAGGGGACCCTGACGCGGAAGTGTTCCCTGCGAACGCATTCGCGTCACGCTGGCTGAGCACCCCGGCGCCCGGCCCCCACACGCCGTCGTCGCCGTTCGCCGGCGTCAGCGCCACCGCCCGGCTGTATCCCCCGCCGCGAGGCTGCGAGGCTGCGAGGCCGCGCAATCAGCATCTAGAGCTGCGTGATCGGCCGAGCCGGATCGGCGACGGCCGCTTCCAGCAGCCCGACGAGCCGCGCCGCAAGCCGCTGCGCGGTCGCGGGCTCGAACAGATCGCTGGCGTACTCGAGCAGGCACTCGACGCGGGCGCCGGCGGGCGGCTGGTAGAAGCTGAAGACCAGATCCGCGCGCGCCGTTGCGGTGTGAACCGGCTCGAGCTCCGTCGCGCTGCCCTCCTCCGTCAGCGACGCGAGCGCGGCGTCCTCGTGATGGACGATAAGGACCTGGGAGCGGGCGGGCATGCCGAGCGCGCCCGCGACGTGCTGAAACGGGACGTCCTGGTGCTCGAGGGCGGCGAGGTCGGTGGCGCGAACGCGCTCGACCAGCTCGGCGAAGCTCGGGTCGCCCGAGGTGTCGGTGCGCAGGATGAGCGTGTTGACGAACACCCCGACGAGGTCGTCGAGCGCCTCGTCGCCGCGGCCGGAGGTGAGGGCTGCGATCGGCAGGTCGGTGCCCGCCCCGGCCTCGCTCAGCAGCGCTGCGATTGCCGCCTGCAGCACCATGAAGAGGCTCGCCCCGGCCGCGCGCGCGAGCCCCGCCAAGCCACGGTGCAACGCCGGTTCGAGGGCCAGCTCGACGATCCCGCCGTCGTGGCTGCGCAGCGCCGGCCGCGCACGATCGGCGGGCAGTGCGATCTCGGCCGGCAGGTCGCGCAGCTGCTCGCGCCAGAACGCGAGCTGGCGGGCGCCGAGTGCGTCGGGATCGTGTGGATCGCCGAGCAGCTCGCGCTGCCACAACGTGTAGTCCGTGTAGCTGATGGGCAGCGGCGTCCAGGCGGGTGCGCGGCCGGCGCGGCGGGCCGCGTAGGCGGTCGCGAGGTCCCGCACAAGCGGGACGGTTGACCACTCGTCGCCGGCCATCTCGTGGCGCAGCAGCAGGAGGATCTGGCCACCGCCGGCGCAGTCCAGCAGCGTGGCGCGTAGCGGCGGCTCGGCGGTGAGGTCGAACACGTGGCGCGCGGCCGCGGCGAGATCGGCCGTGAGCGTCGCCGCGCTGCTCGCGACGACCTCGAGCGTCAGCCGCCAGTCCCAGTCGCCGAGCACGAGGTTGTGCGGGACGCCGTCGAACTCGGCCAGCCAGGTGCGCAGGCTCTCGTGGCGCTCGACGAGGTCGCGCAGGGCGGCGTCGAGCGCCCTGTGGTCGGCATCGGCGGGCAGCCGCAGCGCGAGCGCGATGTTGTGCCGGGGACTGGGTTCGGCGTCACGCTCCAGCGACCACAGGCGCTGCTGCGTGAACGAGAGGGGCATGACGGCCGGATGCTCCATCGGCGGCAGCGGCGGGCGCTCGGGGGCGCGGCCCGCGAGGCGGCCGGCGAGCGCTGCGACGGTCGGCGCCTCGAACAGGTCGCGGATCGTCAGCTCGGCGCCGAGCCGGGCGCGGACGCGGCCGAGCAGGCGCATGCCGAGCAGTGAGTGCCCGCCGAGCGCGAAGAAGTCGTCCTCGGCCCCGACGCCCGGGAGCCCGAGCAGCTCCGCGAAAAGCCCGGCGAGTACGTGTTCCTGCGGCGACACGGGTGCGCGCGAGCCAGCGAGCGCGCCGAGGTCCGGGGCCGGCAGCGCGCGGCGGTCGAGCTTGCCGCTCGGCGTGAGCGGCAGCGCGGCGAGCGCGACGATCGCCGCGGGCACCATGTAGTCCGGCAGGAGCGCCGCGGCGTGGCGGCGCAGCTCGGCGGGGTCGAGCTCGGCATCGGCGGCCGCGACCGCGTAGGCCACGAGCCGTGTCGCGCCCGGCTCGTCCTCGCGCAGGACGGCGGCGGCGCTTGCGACGGCCGGGTGGCGCGCGAGGGCGGCCTCGATCTCGGCGGGCTCGATCCGGAAGCCGCGCAGCTTGAGCTGCGCATCGGCGCGGCCGAGGAAGTCCAGCGCGCCGTCGTCGCGCCAGCGCGCGAAATCGCCCGTGCGATACATCCTCTGGCCGGCGCCCGCGAACGGGTCGGCGACGAAGCGTTCGGCCGTCAGCTCGGGCCGACCGAGGTACCCGCGTGCGAGCCCGTCGCCCGCGATGTAGAGCTCGCCGCGAGCGCCGGGCGGCAGCGGTCGTAGGGCCCCGTCGAGAACGTACGCGCGGGTGTTCGGGTCCGGCCGGCCGATCGGGACCGAGGCGCCGTCCCAGCCGGGGTCGGCGCGCCAGAGCGTGGAGTTGACGGTCGCCTCCGTCAGGCCGTAGGCGACGAACAGGCGCAGGTGGCGCGCCAGGCGGGCGGCGAGGTCGGGCGCGACCGCCTCGGTGCCGGCGAGCACGGTCGCGCCGAGCGGCAGCCGGCACTCGTCGGGCAGCGTCGCGAGCAGCGAGGGCGGCAGGATCGCGTGCGTGCTCGCGTGCTCGCGCGCGTAGTCGGTGAGCGGCGCGCCCGCCACGCGCCGGTGCGAGGGGACGACCACGAGTCGCGCACCGGTGCAGAGCGCCATGCAGAGGTCGAAGACCGCGACGTCGAAGCTCACCGAGGCGAACTGCAGGATGCGGCTCGACGGCTCGACGCCCAACCGCTCGACCGCGGTGGCGACGAGGCTCGCCACGCCCTCGTGCGTGACGACGACGCCCTTGGGGCGCCCGGTCGAGCCCGAGGTGTAGATGACGTACGCGGGGTTGTGGAGACGCGCCGCCGCGCCCGCCGCGTCCGCAGCGGGTCCGTCGCCGGCCGTGGCTGCGAGCTGCGACGCGAGCGCGGGGTCGTCGAGTGCGAGCACGTCGAGGCCGTCGAAGCGCCGGGCGTCGGCGCGCGTCGTCAGCACGCAGCGTGCCGCGCTGTCGGCGAGCATGAAGGCGAGCCGGTCGGCCGGGTAGTCGAGGTCGACGGGCAGGAACGCGCCGCCTGCCTTGGACACCGCGAGCAGCGCGACGACGACCTGTGTCGAGCGCGGCAGCGCGACTGCGACGATCTGCTCGGGCCCGACGCCACGCGCGGCGAGCAGCGCGGCGAGCCGCTCGGCACGGGCGTCGAGCTCGGCGTAGGTCAGGTGCTCGTTCTCGCACACGACCGCTACGGCGCCCGGATCGCGGCGCGCCGCCGCGGCGAACAGCGCGGGCAGCGTCGCGCGGTCGACGGCGTGCGGGCTGTCGCCGAACTCGGTCAGCACGCGGTCGCGCTCCGCGGCCGACAGCAGCTCGATCTCCCGCAGCGGGCGCTCGGGATCGACGAGCGCGCCTTCGAGCAGGCGCACGAGCCAGGCCGCCATCCGCTGCGCCGTGCGGGTCTCGAAGAGGTCGCTGCTGTACTCCACGACGCACGCCAGCCGCTCCGGCTCCTCGACGAAGTTGAACGCCAGGTCGAACTTCGACGAGCGCGTCTCGATCGGCTCGGCCTCGATCCGGAGGCCGTCGAAGCCCGCCTCCTCAGGGGTCGGCGCGCGGTGCACGACCATCACGCCGAAGAGCGGGTTGCGCGCCGCCGAGCGCCCCGGGTTGACGGCGCGCACGACGTGCGCGAACGGCACGTCCTGGTGGTCGAACGCTGCGAGGTTGCGCTCGCGCACTCGCGCGAGCAGCTCGCCGAACGTCGGCTCGCCGGACACGTCGGCACGCAGCACGAGCGTGTTGACGAAGAAGCCGACGAGGTCGTCGAGCGCCGCGTCGGTGCGCCCGGCGATCGGGGCGCCGAGCGGGATGTCGTCGCCCGCGCCGAGGCGCTGCAGAAGCGCCGCGACCGCCGCCTGCACGACCATGAACATGCTCGTGCCGCTCGCTCGCGCGAGCGTGCGCATGCGCACGCAGAGTTGCGCGGGAAGCTCGACCTCGACGGCGCCGCCGCGGTGGCTGGGCAGCGCCGGACGCGGGCGGTCGGCCGGCAGCACGAGCTCCTCGGGCAGGTCGCGCAGCGCCTGCACCCAGTACGCGAGCTGGCGGGCGCCGAGCGCGTCGGGGTCGTCCGGATCGCCGAGCAGCTCGCGCTGCCACAGCGTGTAGTCGGCGTACTGGACCGGCAGCGGCGCCCACTGCGGCGCGCGCCCCGCGCGGCGCGCCGTGTAGGCGGCGCTGAGGTCGGCGAGGAAGGGCGCGTCGGACCACTCGTCGGTCGTGATGTGGTGCAGGACGATCGCGACGACGTGCTCCTCGGCCGCGACGCGGGCGATCGTGATCCGCAGCGGCAGCTCGGCCGCCAGGTCGAACGGCCGCTCGATCGCCGCGCGCAGCGCAGCGGCGCCGTCGGTCCCCGCGACGAGCGTCACGACGGGATGGGCATCGCGCGCCGCGACGATCCGCTGGTACGGCTCGCCGTCCTGCTCGCCGACGAGCGTGCGCAGCGCCTCGTGGCGTGCGACGACGTCGGCCGCCGCGGCGGCCAGCGCGTCAGTGTCGAGCGCGCCGCGCGCGCGCAGCACGAGCGGGAAGTTGTAGGCCGCGCTTGCCTCCTCGGCCTGCGCGACGAGCCACAGCCGCTGCTGCGCGAACGACAGCGGGACGCGCTGCGGGCGCTCGCGCGGCGCGAGCGCCGGCCGCGCCGTCGCGCGGCCGGCGGCGGCGCGCGCGGCGAGATCGGCGACGACCGGTGCCTCGAACAGGTCGCGGATCGAGAGCTGCGCGTCCAGGCGCGTGCGCGCCTGGCTGACGAGTCGCGTCGCGACGAGCGAGTGCCCGCCGAGCGCGAAGAAGTCGTCGTCGACGCCGGCGCGCTCGAGCCCGAGCAGCTCGGCGTACAGCTCGCACAGGATCTGCTCCTCGCGCGAGCGCGGGGGCCGGCTCGGCGGTGCCGCGACGACCGCGGGCGCGGGCATTGCCGCGACGTCGAGCTTGCCGTTGACGGTCAGCGCGATGCGCTCCACGACGACCCAGGCAGCGGGGATCATGTGCGCCGGCAGCCGCGACGTGAGGTCCTCGCGCAGGCGCGCGACGAGCGCGTCGCCGTCGTGCTCGCCCGCCGCCACGACGTAGGCCACGAGGCGCCCGCCGCTGGCAGCGACGGCTGCCTGCGCGACGTCGGCGTGGGCGATCAGCGCGCTCGCGACCTCGCCGGGCTCGACCCGGTGCCCGCGGATCTTCACCTGGTCGTCGCTGCGGCCGAGGAAGTCGAGCAGGCCGTCGTCGCGGCGGCGGACGAGGTCGCCGGTGCGGTACATCCGCGCTCCGGCCGCGCCGAACGGGTCGGCGACGAAGCGCTCGGCGGTCAGGCCGGGGCGCGCGAGGTAGCCGCGCGCGAGGCCGACCCCGGCGATGTACAGCTCGCCCGCGATGCCGGCCGGAAGCGGGCGCAGCGCGGCGTCGAGCACGTGCGCGCGCGTGTTGAAGATCGGCCGCCCGACTGTCGGCGTGGCGCTTTCGTTTGTCCCGCCGCCGAGCGTGTTGATCGTGTACTCGGTCGGACCGTAGAGGTTGTAGCCGAGCACGCCGTCGGTCTCGCGCAGCCGCTCCCAGAGGCTGTCGGTGACCGCCTCGCCGCCGAGCAGCACGAGCGCCGGCCGCTGCTCACCGTCGAGCAGCCCCTGCTCGACGAGCTGCTGGGCGTAGGACGGCGTCACGTTGACGACGTCGATGCGCTCGCGCGCCGCGTACGCGACGAGGCCCTCGGCGTCGCGTCGCAGCTCCTCGTCGGCGACGTGGACCTCGTGACCCTCGACGAGCCATAGCAGCTCCTCCCACGACATGTCGAACGCGAACGAGACGGTGTGTGCAACCCGCAGCCGCCGCCCGCCGGCGGCCGCGACGACGGGATCGAAGATCTCCTCGCGGTGGTTGAGCTGCATGTTCGTCAGGCCGCGGTGGGGCGTGACGACGCCCTTCGGCATCCCGGTCGAGCCGGACGTGTAGATGACGTACGCGGGGTGCTCGAGGCGGTAGGGGTCGTCGGTCGCGAAGCCCGGGCGCTCGGCGTCGCCGAGGGGATCTGCGGAGACAGCGGCGAGCCGCGCGACGGTCGCGCCGTCGTCGAGATCGATGCGCGCGACGCCGTCGCAGGTGAGCGTCGCCGCCGCCGTCGTGAGCAGGCAGACGGGGGCCGCATCGGCGAGCATGAGCTCGAGGCGATCGGCGGGATAGCCGGGGTCGAGCGGCAGGTAGGCGGCGCCGGTCCGCAGGACGGCGAAGAGCGCGGCGACGAGGTCGGCGCTGCGCGGCAGCGCGAGCGCGACGACGCGCTCGGGTTGCGCGCCGTGCGCGAGCAGCAGGCGGGCGAAGCGGTTGATGCGCGCGTCGAGCTCGGCGTACGTCAGCCGCTCGTCGCCGCAGACGAGCGCGAGCTCGTGCGGCACCGCGGTGGCGCGCTCGCCGAGCATCTCGGCGATCGTCGCGTGCGGCAGCGGCTGCTCGCGACCCGCCGACTGCACGCGGATGCTCCGGCGCTTGCCGGCCGCAGCCGGCGGCTCGATCCGCCCGACGGGCAGGTCGGCACCGCGCGCGAACTGCTCGAGCACGGCGACGACATGCGCGGAGATCGCCTCCACCCGAGCGCGGTCGAAGACGTCGGGGCGGTAGGTCCATTCGAAGCGCAGCGCCTCGCCGCGGTCGGTCGTGAACGTCAGCGGCAGGTGCGTGCTGTCGGCACCGGAGATGGCGCGGACGCCGAGCGTCGCGGCCGCCCGCGCGCGCGCATGCTCGTCGACGGGCGTGTTGCGCAGCACCTGTAGCGTGTCGAACAGCGGTCCCAGCCCGACCGCGCGCTGGACGTCGCCGAGGCTCGCGTGGTGGACGCCGATCAGTGCCGCCTGCTCGAGCTGCAGCCGGCGCAGGAACGTCGCCAGCGACTCGGCCGGCCGCAGGTTGATGCGCACCGCGACGGTGTTGAGGAATTGCCCGACGATCCGCTCGACGCCGGCGATCTCCGCGGGCCGCCCCGACACCGTCGAGCCGAAGACGACGTCGTCGCGGCCGGTCAGCCGGCCGACGACGATCCCCCAGGCGCCGGCCAGGACGGTGTTCAGCGTCAGCCCGCGCTCCCGCGCGGCGGCCTCGACGGCGGCCGTGAGCGCGGCGTCGATGCCCGTCCACAGGCGCGCAGGCTCGAAGTCGCGGCCGCTGACGGCGGGGGCGACGAGCGCGGCCTCGTCGAGACCGCCGAGCGCGCGCCGCCAGGCCTCGACCGCGGCTGCGCGATCCTGGCCGCCGAGCCATTGCAGGTAGCGCCCGAACGACGGCACCGGTGCGAGCGGCTCGTCCGGGAATGCGCACAGCACGAGCAGGTCGTCGAGGAACAGCGTCGCCGACCAGCCGTCGAGCAGCAGCGTGTGGTTCGTCAGCACGATCCACTGGCGCCCGTCGCGGGCGCGGGCGACCGTGCAGCGCATGAGCGGCGCGCGCGCGAGATCGAAGCGCCGCCGCCCGTGGCCCGCGACGAGCCGCGCCAGGGCGCCGTCCTCGTCGCCGGCCGGCAGCTCGAGTTCGTCGAGCGGGACCTCGACGCGGGCGGCGACGACCTGCAGCGTCCGCGGCAGACCGTCGTGCAGGAAGCCGGCGCGCAGGGCGGCGTGACGGGCGAAGACCGCCGCCAGCGCGCGGCGCAGGATGGCGCTGTCGAGCGGGCGGTCGAGCTCGATCACCGTCGTCGCGGTGTACGGGTCGCGCACCGACGCGTCGTACGTCGACTCGAAGTGCAGGCCCTCCTGCAACGGTGACAGCGGCCAGACGTGCACGGCCTGCGGGACGGCGCGATCGACGAGCGCGCGCTCGTCGTCGCCGAGCTGCACGAGCGGCGCGCTGCTCGCCGTGCCCGAGCCTTCCGGCGCGTCGCGCAACGGCTGCGCAACCGCTGCCAGCAGCACGGGCGTCGGCTGCTCGAAGACGTGGCGCGGGCGGATGTCCAGCCCCGCGCTGCGCGCCCGCGACACGAGCGTGATCGCGAGGATGCTGTCGCCGCCGAGCGCGAAGAAGTTGTCGTCGGCGCCGGCGGCGTCGAGCCGCAGGACGCCCGCGAACAGGTCGCACAGCGTCCGCTCCGCAGCGCCGGCGGGCGCGCGCCCCGGCTGCGCCGCCTGCGGCTCGGGCGCGGGCAGCGCGCGCCGGTCGAGCTTGCCGGTCGGCGTCAGCGGCAGCGCGTCGAGCACGACGTAGGCGGCCGGGATCATCGCGTCGGGGAGCGTGCGCGCGAGGTGGCCACGCAGATCGCCGGGGTCGATCTCGGCGTCGTCCGCGGCGACGACATAGGCCGTGAGCCGGCCGCCGGGCGTGTCGCCGCGGGCGTCGACGGCCGCCCGGGCGACGCCGGGGTGGGTCAGCAGCGCGGCGGTCACCTCGCCGAGCTCGATGCGCTGGCCGCGCACCTTGACCTGGTCGTCGCCGCGGCCGAGGTACTGCAGCGTGCCGTTGCGGTTCCAGCGCGCAAGGTCGCCCGTGCGGTACATGCGCGCGCCGGCGGCGGACCCGAACGGATCGGCGACGAAGCGCTCGGCGGTGAGCGCGGGGCGGAGCAGGTAGCCGCGCGCGAGCTGCGTCCCGGCGAGGTAGAGCTCGCCGGGCACGCCGATCGGCACCGGTCGCAGGGCGCGGTCCAGGACGAGCGCGCGCGTGCCCCGCACGGGCCGGCCGATCGGAACCGTCGCGGCGTCGCTGGGGGCAGCCGGGTCGTAGGCGTGCCAGGTGGCGTCGACCGTGCTCTCCGTCGGGCCGTAGCAGTTGTGCAGCGTGCGGCCGGTCAGCTCGCTGAAGCGGCGCGCCGTGGCGGGGCGCAGCGCCTCGCCACCGCATGTGACATGGCGCAGCGTGGAAGCCCAGCTGGGGTCGCGGGCGATCTCCTCGACGGCGAGGAAGGCGTCGAGCATCGACGGCACGAAGTCGACGCTCGTGACGCGCTCGGCGGCGACGAGGCGCGCGAGCTCGTAGGGGTCGCGATGCGCCCCGGGGCTGGGCAGCACGACCGCCGCGCCGCAGCTCAGCGGCCAGAACAGCTCGACGACGGACATGTCGAAGCCGACCGGGGAGCGCTGCAGGACGCGGTCGCCCGCGCCGAGCGCGCGCTCGCCCTGCAGGCCGCGCAGCCGGGTGGCGATCGCGCGATGGGAGATCACGACGCCCTTCGGGCGGCCGGTCGAGCCCGACGTGTAGATGACGTACGCGGGGTGGTCCGGGCGCAGCGGCGCGCGCCGCTGCGCGTCGGTCACGGGATCGCCGGCCAGCGCGGCCAGCGCGGTGGCCGTCGCGGGGTCGTCGAGCACGATCGTGCCGTCGCCGAGGTCCGGCAGCCGCCCCGCGAGGGCGCTCGCCGTCACGACGATCGGCGCGCGTGCATCGGCCAGCATCGCGGCCAGCCGCTCGTCGGGAAGGGCGGGGTCGAGCGGCAGGTACGCGGCGCCGCTCTTCAGCACGCCGAGCAGCGCCACCATGAGATCGGCGCCGCGCTCGAGCGCGATCGCGACGACGTCCTCGGGGCCCGCCCCGCACGCGATGAGCGCCCGTGCCAGCCGGCACGACGCGCGATCGAGGTCGCCGTACGTCCAGCCGGCGGGCGCTGCCGCCGTCGCGTGATCTCCCTGTGCCATCCGTCCCTTCCCTCGCGGAGGGTGTCTTCACATCGCTTGTTAGGGTACCCTAACCACGATGGGGAGCGCAGGCACCAAGCCGGATGACGATCAGCGCGCGCGAAACCGTCTCTACCCTCGATCCGGTGCCGCACACGTCGTGTCCGGGCTGACGGCCGAGGATCGCCACCGCGTGCTGGTGGCGTTCAACGACACCGAGCGCGCCGTTCCCGCCGCGACGTTCCCGGCGCTGTTCGCGGCGCAGGCGCGGCGCTCGCCCGACGCGCCCGCGGTCGCCTGCGAGGACGCGACCCTCTCCTATCGCGCGCTCGACGGCACGTCCAACCGGCTCGCCCGCGCGCTTGCCGCCCGCGGCGTCGGGCCCGAACGCGTCGTCGCGCTCGCGCTGCCGCGCTCGATCGACCTCGTCGTCGCGACCGTCGCCGTGCTGAAGGCCGGCGGCGCGTTCCTGCCGCTGGACCTCGACTATCCCGCGGCGCGGTTGGCGCTCATGCTCGACGATGGCGCACCGCGCGTCGTCCTGACGACGGATGCGCTGGGGCGCGACCTGCCCGCCGTCGGCGAGACGCAGCGCCTCGTCATCGACGACCCACGGGTCGTGGCCGATCTCGACGCGGCCGAAGACGGCCCCCCGCCTGAGCCGGCGCTCGCGCTCGCGCACCCGGCGTACGTCATCTACACGTCGGGCTCGACCGGCCGGCCGAAGGGTGTCGTCGTCACCCACGGTGGACTGGCGAGCCTCGTCGCCACAGCCGTCGACCGGCTCGGCGTGGAGGAGGGCAGCAACGTCGCGCAGTTCGCCTCGACGAGCTTCGACGTTGCCGTCTGGGATCTCTGCATGTCGCTGCTCACCGGCGCCTGCCTCGTCGTCGTCCCGGCGCGGCGGCGCGTCCCCGGTCCGCTACTGCTGGACTACCTCCGCGACCGTCGCGTCAGCCACATGATCCTGCCGCCGTCGCTCGTGGCGGTGCTGCCCGAGGAGGCCGAGCTGCCGGCGGGCGCGCACCTCGTCGTCGGCGCCGAGCGCGTCCCGCCGGAGATCGTCGAGCGCTGGTCTGACCGGCTCCAGGTCGTCGGCGCCTACGGGCTCAGCGAGGCGACCGTCAACTCGACGCTGTGGCTCGCCCCGCCGGGCTGGAGCGGCAAGTCGGTCCCGATCGGACGGCCCGACCCGAACACCTCGACCTACGTCCTCGACGACGTGCTCGCGCCGCTGCCGCCGGGCGAGGTCGGCGAGCTGTACGTCGGCGGCGACGGCCTCGCACGCGGCTACCAGGGACGGCCCGACCTCACCGCGGAGCGCTTCGTCGCCGATCCATTCGGCGTACCGGGAGGTCGCTTGTACCGCACGGGCGACCTCGTGCGCTGGCGCGCGGACGGGATTCTGGAGTTCGTCGGGCGGGTCGACGACCAGCTGAAGATCCGCGGGATCCGGATCGAGCCGGCGGAGATCGAGGCCACCCTCGGCCGGCATGAGTCGGTCGCCCGCGCCGCCGTCGTCGCGCGCGAGGACCGGCCCGGCGACCGGCGCCTCGTCGCCTACGTCGAGCCGTCCGTGACGGCGGCGGGCGGTGACGAGCAGCAGCGCCACGTCGACGAGTGGCGCCAGATCTACGACAACGAGTACGACGCGATCCCGACGGCGCTCCTCGCCGACGACTTCTCCGGCTGGGCGAGCAGCTACGACGGCGGGCCGATCGCGCTGGAGAGCATGGTCGAGTGGCGCGACAGCACGGTCGCGCGCATCCGCGCCTGCCACCGCGACGTGTCGCGCGCGCCGCGGATCCTCGAGCTCGGTGTCGGCACCGGCCTGCTGCTCGCCGGCCTGGCGCCGGCCTGCGAGACGTACTGGGGCACGGACTTCGCGGCGCCGGTGATCGACAAGCTGCGCGCGGATGTGCACCGCGTCCCGGCGCTCGACGGCCGCGTCGAGCTGCGCTGCGCGCCCGCGCACGATCTCGACGGCCTGCCGCGCGGGTTCTTCGACATCGTCGTGCTCAACTCGGTCGCGCAGTACTTCCCGGGCGTCGAGTACCTGACCGCCGTGATCGGCGGCGCGATCGACCTGCTCGCCGCGGACGGCACGCTGCTCGTCGGCGACGTACGCGACCTGCGCCTGCTGCGCTGCTTTCAGACCGCGATCGCCCTGCACCGCGCGGGCGCGGGCGCCGATGCGCAGCGCCTGCGCGACGCCGTGCGGCGCACCGTCCGCCTCGAGAAGGAGCTGCTCGTCGCGCCCGCGTACTTCAGCGGCCTGGCGCAATCCGTGCCGGGGATCGCAGCCGTCGACATCCGCATCAAGGCCGGCCGCTCGCACGACGAGCTGACGCGCTACCGCTATGACGTCGCGCTGCGCAAGCGGCCCGCGACGGTCCTCGACGCGGGCGCGGCGCCGTGCGTGCCGTGGGATGACGGGGCGTGCGGCGCGGCCGCGCTCATCGAGCAGCTCGACCGCTGCAGCCCGCCGCTGCTGCGCGTCACGGACATCCCCAACCCGCGCACCGCCCCCGAGATCGCGGCGCTGCGGGCGCTGGACGGCGGGGCGCAGCCGTCCGCGGCGCTCGCGGCCATGCGCGAGGCGGCGCGCGGCGGCGCCGGCGTCGAGCCCGCGGCGATCTGCGGCCTCGGCGAGCGTCTCGGCTACGGCGTCGCGTGTACGCCGTCGGCGGTCCCCGACGGCTCCTACGACGCGGTCTTCGTCGCGCGCGGGGCGGGCGCGCCAGTCGCGCCCGGCAGGCTCGACGGGCTGCACCGCATCGCCGCCGAGAGCGGCGCCGCGGCCGGCCCGGTCGCCAACGATCCGGCGGCGACGCGGGCGATGAACAGCCTCGTGCCCGCGCTGCGCGCCCACGCCGCCGAGCAGTTGCCCGCCCACATGGTGCCGGGGGCCGTCGTCGTGCTCGAACGGCTGCCGGTCGGCCCGAACGGCAAGCTCGACGTCGCCGCGCTGCCGCCGCCGGTCGCGGTCCCGGCCGGCACGCAGCGCGCGCCGCGGTCCCAGCGCGAGCGCGTGATGTGCGACCTGTTCGCCGACGTCCTCGGCCTGCCGCAGGCCGGCGTCGAGGACGACTTCTTCGCGCTCGGCGGCCACTCCCTGCTCGCCACGCGGCTGGCGATCCGGATCCGCTCCGAGCTCGGCGTGCAACTCGCGCTGCGCGATGTCTTCGAGGCGCCGACGCCCGCCGAGCTGGCGCGCCGCTCGGGCGCCGCCGCGGCCGCCGCGCCGCCGGTCGCGGCGGCTGTCCGCCCCGCGCGCGTGCCGCTCTCGTTCGCGCAGCGGCGGCTGTGGCTCATCGCCCAGATCGAGGCAACGGTCTCCTACAACGTGGCGCTCGTGCTGGCGCTGCGCGGCGAGCTCGACGTCGCGGCGCTGGGCGCGGCGTTCGCCGACGTCGTCGCGCGCCACGAGGTCCTGCGCACCATCGTCGGCATGCACGACGGGGAGCCGTTTCAGCGCATCCTGCCGGCCGCCGAGGCGCTGCCGCCGATCACGGTCCTGACGAGCGACCCGCCGGGCGTCGACGAGCTGATCGCCGCCGCGGCGCGGCGCCCGTTCGATCTCGCGTCGGAGCTCCCGTTGCGCGTGACGATCGCCGCGACGGCGCCCGGCGAGCACACGGTCGTCGTCGCGCTGCACCACATCGCGACCGACGAGTGGTCTGACCGGCCGCTGCTGGCCGACCTTGGCGCCGCCTACGCCGCCCGGCGCCAGGGGCGCGCGCCGGCCTGGTCGCCGCTGCCCGTGCAGTACGCCGACTACACGCTGTGGCAGCGCGAGCTGCTCGGCGACCGCGACGATCCCGGCAGCCGCCTGCACGCGCTCCTCGAGCACTGGCTCGAGGCGCTCGACGGCATCCCCGACGAGCTGGCGCTGCCCGCCGACCGTCGCCGCCCGCAGGCGCCGAGCCATCGCGGCGGCGCCGCGACGCGCGTGCTCCCGGCGACCCTGCACGCAGCCGTCAAGCGGCTCGCGCGCGACAGCGCGACGAGCACGTTCATGGTCCTGCACGCGGCGATCGCGGCGCTGCTTCACCGCATGGGCGCGGGCGAGGACATCCCGATCGGGGCCCCGATCGCCGGGCGCGACGACGCCGCGCTCGAGGACCTCGTCGGCTTCTTCGTCAACACGCTCGTGCTGCGCAGCGACCTGCGCGGCGATCCGTCGTTCGTGGAGCTGCTGGCGCGGGTGCGCGAGGCCGATCTCGTCGCGTTCGAGCACGACGCGCTGCCGTTCGACCGCCTCGTCGAGGCGCTCAACCCGGCCCGCGTGCGCGGGCGCAACCCGCTGTTTCAGGTCATGCTCAGCTATCAGGACCGCAGCGGCGATCGCGAGGAGATCCTCGGCCTGGACGGCGACATGCGGCTGGCGCCCAACGGCGCGGCGATGTTCGACCTCGACTTCATCGTCGTGGAGTCCGACGAGCTGACGGTCGAGCTGCAGTACGCCACCGACCTCTTCGACGCGGCCACGGCCGAGGCGCTCGCCGAGCGGCTGGAGCTGCTGCTCGCGCAGGTCGTGGCCGAGCCGCAGCGGCCGGTGGGCGCGATCGACGTCCTGCTGGAGGAGGAGCGCCGGCTCGTGTTCGGGGCCTTCGCCGGCGAGCCCGAGCCCGGGCCCGAGCTCGAGCCCGACGGGGAGCTGACGCTCACCGCGCTGCTCGACGAGCAGGCCGCTCGCACACCCGGGGCGATCGCGGTCGTCGTCGACGGCGGCCGGACGCCAAGGTCACAGACACGGGAGGAACGTGGATGAAGGTCGTGCTGTTCGCCTACCAGACGTGGGGGCACCGGTTGCTCGAGTCGCTGCTGCAATCGCACCACGAGGTCGTGCTCGTCGTCACGCACCCGCCGGGTGACGACGCCTACACGACGATCTGGTCTGACTCGGTGCAGGCGCTCGCCGAGGAGCAGGCGATCCCCGTGCTCGTCAAGAACCAGCCCGACGAGGAGGCCGAGCGCGCCGTGCGCGCGGCGGGCGCCGACGTGCTCGTCGCCTGCAACTGGCGCACCTGGATCCCGCCGGCCATCTTCGACGCGCCGCGCCTCGGGACGCTGAACGTGCACGACTCGCTGCTGCCGAGGTACGCCGGCTTCGCCCCGCTGGTCTGGGCGCTTATCAACGGCGAGACGGAGGTCGGGATCACCGCGCACGTCATGGACGAGGAGCTCGACCGCGGCGCCATCATCCTGCAGGAGCGCGTCGCGGTGGCGCCCATGGACACCACCGCCGATCTCTTCCACAAGACCCTTCCCCTGTTCGGCCCGATCACGCTGGGCGCGCTGGACCACCTCGAGCACGGCACGGGCGAGCGCATCGCGCAGGACCGCTCGCAGGCGAGCTTCTTCCACAAGCGCGCCAGCGAGGACAGCCGGGTCGACTGGACCTGGCCGGCGCAGGACATCGTCAACCTCGTCCGCGCCCAGGCCGACCCGTATCCCAACGCGTACGCATTCCACGCCGGCGTCCGCCTGCGAATCCAGTGCGCCTCGGTGTCGCGCAACCGCTGTGGCGGCACCGCCGGGCGGATCTTCGCCCGCGACGGCGACGGCGACGGCGTCGTCGTCGTGTGCGGGCCGCGGTCACATCGTGGCGAGAACCACGGCGTCGTCCTGCAGCGCGTGCGCACCGACGACGACCGTGAGCTGTCGGCGGGCGAGCACTTCGCTCGGATGGGGGGCTACCTCACGTCACACCCCTGAGCCTGCCAATCGCTCGTGGTGCCCCGCTGCGCTGCGGGCGCGCTTACAAAGCTCAGATCGTCTTGATCCAGCCGGAATCGATCACGAACTCCGCGCCGGTCGTGCTCCCCGAGCGCGGCGAGGCCAGCAGGACGACCGCGTCGGCGATCTCCTGTGGCTCGGCCAGCCGGCCGGTCGTGAGCTGCATCATCTCGGGCGCCACCGTGGTCAGGAGGCTCTCGCGGTCCGCCCCGACGTGGGCCGCGAAGATGTCGGCCGCGCCGCCCGCGTCGGTCCACCATGGTGTCTTCACGGGCCCGGGGCAGACGCCGTTGACGCGGATGCCACGGTCGCCGAACTCCTCCGCGAGCGCCTTGGTGATGTTGGTCATCGCCGCTTTCGCCGCGCCGTAGTGGACGTTGGCGGCGGAGGGCTGCCGGGCGTGGCCGAGCGCGCTATGCCCCGGCCTGCCGCAGGTACGCCGCGTCGTCGGCTTCGAGGCCGATGCCGAAGCGATCGCCGAGCACGCCGGTCAGCTCCCCGGCGGTGATCTCGCGCGTCTCGACCACGCCGCCGGGCCGCGTCGTGGTCAGCTCGCGGCCGCGCAGCGAGTACTTGACGTCGGGCTCGGTGCGGAGCACGACGAGCTGGCCGACGAACGGCGAGCGCGGGTGCGTCGCGGTGTAGTGGTTGAAGACGGCGTAGTCGATGGGACGCTGCGGCTCGCTCGTGAACGCGTAGAGCTGAGTCCAGCCATCGGCGCCGCCGGAGCGCAGCAGCCAGGCGTCGGCACCGGTGTGGTCGAGCCGGTAGCTCCAACCGCCCTGCATGGTGGCGGCGGGCTCGAGCGGGAGCGGCTCGAGCAGGCTCGCGCCGAACCCGACGTCCGCCAGCCACGGCCTCCCGTCGGCGAGGACGCGCAGGAGCATGTGCGTGCGCGGACCTGCGCGATCGGGCTGGACGCGCGCCGCCAGGCGGGTCACGGCGTAGCCGAGCCGTTCGAGAACCGCGGCGAAGAGCAGGTTGTGCTCGAAGCAGTAGCCGCCGCGCGGCCGGCCAACGAGCTTGTCCTGCACGCTGTCGAGGTCGAGCGCGATTCCGTGGCCGAGCACGATGTCGAGGTTCTCGAACGGGATCGCGGCGGCGTGGGCGCGGTGCAGAGCGCGCAGCGTCGTGGCGTCCGGCGCCCGCACGTCGGCGTAGCCGATCCGGTCGAGGTAGGCATCGAGGTCCAGGCGCTCGATCTCCCATTCGCCGGCGGCCCGCGCGCGGGCGGCCGACGAGGAGGTGGTCGTCGTCGCGGACACGTCAGGACCTCAACGCTGCAAGGGGCGCTTCGCGCCGGACCCGCTGCCACGCCGGCCAGGAGGTGGGCTCGGCGGTGATCTGGTCGCTTGCGGAGTTCGGCTCGGTCATCGTACCTCCCGGTCGGTTGACAGCATCAACGCCCGCAGGTTAAGAGCTCAAGTCAGCTTGAGGTCAAGGGCAGGCATTGCGGTCCGGCGCCGTCATGCCCGCGAACCGGCACGGTGACGTCTGATTCCCGCCAGACTCCGGGTCGCGGCCGTGCCACAGTGGCCCGGTGATCTTCGATTCCGATCGCTGCTGGCAGGCCATCGAGGCGTGCGATCCGCGCTTCGACGGCTGGGTGTTCTGCGGCGTGACGTCGACCGGGATCTACTGTCGCCCGAGCTGTCCGGCGCGGACCCCGAAGCGCGAGAACGTGCGCTTCTACGCGACGGCCGCCGGCGCCCAGGCGGCCGGGTTTCGCGCCTGCAAGCGCTGCCGGCCGGATGCGTCGCCGGGCTCGCCGGAGTGGGACCGCCGCGCCGATCTGGTCGGCCGCGCGATGCGGCTCGTCGACGACGGGGTGGTCGATCGCGAAGGCGTGGGCGGCCTCGCCCGGCGCCTGGGCTATACCGCACGGCACGTGCATCGCGAGCTCGTGGCGGTCGTCGGAGTCGGCCCGCTTGCGCTCGCACGCGCCCAGCGTGCGCAGACGGCGCGGATCCTGCTCGAGACGACGGCGATCTCGAGCACCGACGTGGCCTTCGCTGCGGGCTTCGGGAGCATCCGCCAGTTCAACGCCACGGTGCGCGAGGTGTTCGCGATGACCCCCGGCGAGCTGCGCGCCCGGGCACGACGCCATGGCCGCGCCGAGGGCAGCGGCACGGTCGTCCTGCGGCTGCCCTACCGTCCGCCACTGGACGCCGACGGCCTGATCGGCTATCTCGTCCTGCGCGCGGTGCCCGGCGTCGAGGAGGTTTGCGACGGCGCCTACCGGCGCAGTCTGCGCCTGCCCCGCGGCGCCGGCACCGTCGAGCTGCTTCCCGCCGCGGGACACGTCCAGGCGAGCTTCAGGCTTGACGACCTGCGCGACCTCGCCGCCGCGGTCCAGCGCTCGCGCGCGTTGCTCGACCTCGACTCCGACCCGCACGCGGTCACCGAGGCGCTCGGCTCCGACGCGCTGCTCGGGCCGCTGCTGCGCGCGGCGCCCGGACGGCGGGTGGCCGGCACCGTCGACGGCGACGAGCTCGCGGTCCGGGCGGTGCTCGGCCAGCAGGTGTCGCTCGCGGGCGCGGCGACGCTCGCGGGCCGCCTCGTCGCCGCTCACGGCCGGCCGCTCGAGCGCCCGCTCGGCGCCGTCACGCACGTCTTCCCACCGGCCGAAGCGCTGGCCGGCGCAGACCCGGCGCACCTGGCGATGCCGCGTGCGCGCGGACGCGCGCTGCTGGGGCTCGTCGCCGCGCTGGCTGCGGACGACGTCGTGCTCGACGCCGGCGGTGACCGCGAGCAGGCACGACAGCGACTGCTCGCCCTGCCCGGGATCGGGCCGTGGACGGCCGGATACGTCGCGATGCGCGCCCTCCGCGATCCCGACGCCTTCCTGCCCACCGACCTCGGCGTGCGCCGTGCGCTCCAGCGGCTCGGGCAGGACAGCCGTCCCGCCGCCGCCGACCGCCTCGCCGAGCGCTGGCGTCCGTATCGCGCCTACGCGATGGCACACCTCTGGGGCGTTGGCGCCGTCGACCCGGCGGCCGCGCGCGGGCCCGAGCGGCTCGCCGCGTAGCTCGCCCGAGATCCTCAGCGCGCTGCGCCGGACCGAGCCTCGAACGATTCGGTCAACGCGCGGCCCTGTGTGTCGGTCGGCGGGCGCGTGCCGAGCAGGGCGGCGATCGTCGGCGTGACGTCGACGAGGCCAGGTCGGCGGAGGCGGGTGCCTGGCTGGATTCCGGCGCCGGCGAGGTCGAGCGGCACGTTCGTCTCGGCCTTGCTGCCGTGCGCTTCGCGCTGCTCGCCGGCCGCAGGCGTGTCGTCGGTGAAGCCGTACGGTGGGCGGGCCTCGGCCACGAGATCGCCGAGCTTGTCGCAGAGCGCTGAACATTGCGGTCATGGGTCGAAGGCTGCGGCCCATGCGGTAGGAGATGGTTGCCACGATGTTGCCGCTGCGCAGTCGAGTAGCTCCCTTCAGCGGTAGCCGGTCGCGTCTGCCGGATGGCCCGCGTCCTGGACTTCGACCATGTATCGCCAGCAGTCGGGTTGGGAGCCGTCGAGATCGGTGAAGCCGTAGTCGCGCGCGAGGCCGCCGGAGGAGAACGAACCGCCGTTGTGACGGTGGACCTCGGGATCCGCGGCGAGGGCGGCGACCGCGCGACCGACGAAGCGCGGCGACTCGGAGATCGCGGCGAAGTGCGGGTTCCCGCCCGTCGCGTCACGCCAGGTGGCCTCGGTGACCTGATAGTGGTCGAGCATCATCTCCGAGCGCAACCAGCCCGGCGTCAGCGCCACGGCGGTGCAGCCGTGCGGGGCGAGCTCCTCGCCCTGCGCGAACGCGAGCCGGAGGACCGACGTCTTCGCGAGGTCATAGAACGTCGAGAGCCGGTAGTGCTCCGCGTTGTACTGCAGCGTGCCGTCTGTCATCTCGACGACGAGACCACCCGGCCGGCGGATGAGCAACGCGAGCGCGAAATGGCTCGTGATCAGGTGCGTGTCGATCGCCAGGCGCAGCATCCGCAGACCGCCGTCGAGGTCGTGCTCCCACAGCGGCGTGTCCCACTCGGCCAGCAGCTCGCCGCCCCAGATGTCGTTGACGAGCACATCAAGGCGGCCGCGCTCGGCGTCGATGCGCTGGACGAGCGCCTCGACCTGCGCCGGCTGCAGGTGGTCGACCTCGACTGCGATCCCCTCGCCGCCCGCGGCATCGACGAGCTCGGCGGTCTCCTCGATCGTCTCGGGCCGGTCGTACTCCGACCGCCGCTGCCTCGTCGTGCGACCGGTGCAGTAGACCGTCGCGCCCGCCTCGCCCAGCGCGATCGCCGTGCCACGTCCGGCACCGCGGGTCGCGCCCGCGACGAGCGCCACCTTCCCTGCGAGCGGATCAGGCGTCACGGCGGTCATGGGGTCTGCTCCTTGATCGTGGCTTTCAGGACTGGAAGTGGGGACGCGGCCGCGCGGGTAGCGGCGGGCTGCGTCCAAGGCGTGCCGGCGAAGCCGAGGCGGTTGCGGTCGATCACGCCCTCGGCGGATCGCCGAGGGCGTGCTGCAGCACCCCGCCGAGCAGCTCCTCGATGTCCTTCGGCGCCGCGGACGCGAGCGGCTCGAGCTCGAGGACATAGCGCGTGTGGATGAGTCCGAGCAGCAGGACCCCGGCCCGCCGTGCGCGGACGTCGGCATCACTGACGCCCAGCGACGCGGCCAGGTGAGCGGCCAAGGGCTCGAGCAGCTCCCCCTGCAGGTACTCGCGAAGCATGATCGCGGCCCGTTCCTCCGTGCTCGCGGCGACGAGCAGGACGCGTAGCGGGCTCCCGCTCGACGGGTCGTCCCACACGGCGAGCAGGCGCCGCAGGATGCGGGCCGCGAGCTCCTCGTGGGGGCCTGGGAGGAGGCTGCGCAGCGTGGTCGCGGGATCGACCTCGAGCGCCATGGCCGCGCTGAAGAGGCCACGCTTGGAGCCGAAGAAGTAGGCGATCAGCGCCGCATCGACGCCGGCCTCGGCGGCGATCGCACGTACGGTCGCGCCGTCGTAGCCGTCGGCCAGAAACGCCCTCCGAGCAGCCGTCAAGAGGGCGTCGCGCGTCGCGGGCGGTCCCTTGTCGCGTCCTGGCCTCCGGCCCCGCGGCGCTGCCCCGGAGGGAAACTTATTCATCGCTGTTGAAGTCATCGTGTGAGGGGTTTATTCTCAGCGGCATTGAATTTCACCGAACGGAGGGATACGACGATGCACGCCAAGGATCTTCCCCTGAAGCGGGCCGCAGGCGCGGCCAAGCTCCCGCCGGATGGAACGGGATCTGCGCCGCGCGCCCTCCTGCCCGTCGTGCTGCTGGCGCTGGGCACCGTGGTATCGGCGATCGCCTCGCTCAACGTCGCCCTGCCCGAGATCGCACGCGACACGGGCGCCAACCAGACGGAGCTGCAGTGGATCGTCGATGCCTACGCGCTGACCTTCGCAGCGTTCCTGCTGCCCTTCGGCGGGCTTGGCGACCGCTTCGGCCGGCGCCGTGCACTCGTAGCCGGCCTCGTGATCTTCGGGGCCGGGTCGGTGGCCGCGTTGTTCGTCACCGAGCCCACGCCGCTCATTCTGCTGCGCGGGGTTCTCGGGCTGGGGGCGGCCTTCGTCATGCCGGCGACGCTCTCGATCCTGACGACCACATTCGACAGCCACCACCGCGAGCGTGCCGTCGCGCTGTGGGCGGGGATCGCCGGCGCGAGCGCGGTCCTCGGATTGCTCGCGGCGGGCCTACTGCTCGAGATCGGATCGTGGCAGACGGTGTTCGGGCTGAACGCCGTGCTGGCGGCCGCAGCCACCATCGCGGTCCTCAGGCAGGTCCCTGACTCGCGCGACGCGAAAGCGGCGCGGCTGGATCCGGTCGGCGCCGGGCTCTCGGCGCTCGCGCTCGGCGCGCTCGTCGCCGCGATCATCGAGGGACCCGAGCGCGGGTGGACCGACGGCCTGGTCCTCGGCGGCTTCGCGGCGGGTCTGGTCGGTCTCGCGGCATTCGTCGTCTGGGAACGGCGTCACCCGGCGCCGCTGCTCGACCCGCGGATCTTCCGCTCCCCGGCGGTGACCGGCGGTGCGCTGTCGCTGCTCGTGCAGTTCTTTGCCTTCTTCGGGTGGATCTTCCTCGCGCTGCAGTACCTGCAGGTGGTGCAGGGCTGGTCGCCGCTGATCGCGGCGCTCTGCCTCGTCCCGATGGGCATCGCGGTCATGGGCACCTCGCGTGCGGCGCCCAAGCTTGTCGCCAAGGCCGGGGTCGCCCGGGTCGCGCCGGTCGGCCTCGTCGTGCTCGCCACGGGCATGGGCGTGCTGTCACTGCTCGAGCCGGGCTCGAGCTACTGGCTCGTGCTCGGGGGCGTGCTGCTCACGGGTTGTGGCATGGGAATCGCCACGACCCCCGCGACCACGGCGATCGTGGAGGGGATGCCGCGCGCCAAGCAGGGCGTGGCCTCCGCGCTGAACGATCTCAGCCGCGAGCTCGGCGGAGCGCTCGGCATCGCGGTCCTGGGCAGCCTGCTCGCCGACCGCTACGCGTCGGGCATCGCCGAGCAGACCGCCGCGCTGCCGCCGCCTGCCGCCGAAGCGGCAGGCTCGTCGATCGGTGCCGCAACGCAGCTTGCCCCGACGCTTCCCGACGGCGCGAGCTTCGTCGCGGCCGCACAGGCGTCGTTCGCCGAAGGCCTCTCGCTGGCCCTTTCGGTGGCAGCGGTTGCCGTCCTGGCGACCGCGATCGTCGTCGCGGCGCTCTTGCGTCGCGCGCAGGAGCGATCCCACGACCAACGCGACGCGCGCGTCGGAATTGGCGGGACGACCTCCCAGACGGCGTGAGGAAACGCCTGCTCCGGACGCTCCAACGGGCGTCCGGAGCGCGGCTGTTTCGGAGGCCCTACGCGACCCGCAGCGCTGCAGAGAGCGACGGGCGCGCCTCGTGATCGGCGAGTCGCTCAACGAACTCGACGCGCAGTTCCTCCTCGAGCGACGCGCCGTCGGCATCGTCGAGCACGAGCCGCGCGCTGCGGCCGGCGTCGAGGCATGCCGTCACCCGGCAGCGCGCGAGGACGGGACGGCCGGTCGTGCCCGGGAGCCGCACCACGTAGTCGCCGCTCGGCGGCAACGCGAGGTCCGCGGGCGCGACGAGCTCGATCCCGTGCCCGCAGACGGGCAGGCGACGGCACCAGACCGCGTGCGGCGCGCCCAGCAGCTCGGCGGCCTCGGCCACGGCCCCCGCGGCTACGAGCGCGCGGATCCGGGTGGAGGAGATCGCGGCACCGTTCGCCAGCACCGGCTCGATCACGCGGCAGCGCAGGCGATCGTCGCTCAGCAGGTCGGCGGGCCGCCCCTCCGCACGATGCCCGAAGCGGAAGTCCGCGCCGACGCGGACGTGCGTCGCACCGAGGCTGTCAAGCAGGATCTCGTCGATGAAGGCCTGCGGCGAGCGTGCGCGCATGGCATCGTCGAAGGGCAGGACAACGAGCTCGTCGACGCCAATCGCGCCGAGCAGCTCGGCGCGCCGACGCAGGCTCGTCAGCAGCGGAGGCGCCGGCCCGGGCGCGAGCACCACGGCGGGGTGCGGGTCGAAGGTGCAGACGGCGTCGCAGCCGCTGACGACCGCCCGGTGACCGAGATGGAGGCCGTCGAACTTGCCGACGGCGACGCGGCGACGGCGGGGGTTCGCGGCGTCGAGCCGCACGATGGTCGCGCTCATGAGCGGAGTGTGGCACAGCTCAGCACAAAAGTCATCATGCGAAGACTTCACCAGTTGGTGACATTCGAGCCACGTCTCCTGTCAGCGTTCCCGTGACGGCTTCGAACCTCCGAAACGGATGTCAGGACGGGAACCTCCATGGCCTTGCACCCACACACCTTCTCCACCGCATCGTCCCCGGCGGGAGCAGCGTGCGATGTCCCGGCGATGCTCGCGGCGGTCGCCGACGCGGGGTCCCTGCGGCCGCTCGCCGTGTACGACGGCTGCGGCGCGCTCGGCGCCCAAGCCACCCTCGGCGGGCTACCGGTCGTGCTGTATGCGACCGACCACGCCATTCGCGGCGGCGCCCTCGGCGCCGCCGGATGCGACCAGATCGTCGGGGCGATCCACAGGGCCCTTGCAGACGACCGGCCGATCGTCGGGCTCTGGCGATCCGGCGGCGCCTCGCTGCAGGAGGGCGTCGACAGCCTCGATGGCGTCGGGCGGGTCTTTGCCGCGATTGTCGAAGCATCCGGGCGCGTGCCGCAGATCTCGATCGTCGACGGCGCGGCAGCCGGCGGCGCCGCGTACGGCCCGGCACTGAGCGACGTGGTGATCCTGACCGACCAGGCTCGGATCTTCGTCACGGGCCCGAAGGTGGTCGGCGAGGTCACGGGGCAGGCGATCGGCGCACGCGAGCTCGGCGGGCCGGAGCTCCACGGACGGCGCAGCGGGGTCGCGCACCTCTGCGTGGACACCCTCGACGACGCGCGCGCGGCGGCCCGCGGCGTGCTCGACATCCTGATGTGCCCGGGGCAGGTCGATCTCGACGCGCTCGAGGACATCTCGATCGACCCCAGCCGCCACGTGCCGAGCGACCCACGGAGCGTGTACCAGGCGCGCTGCGTCGTCGACGACCTGCTCGACGCCCCCGCGCTCGTGCTTCAGCCGCGATGGGCCGCGAACGTGCTGACCGCGCTCGGCCGCGTCGCGGGCCGGTCGGTCGGCGTCGTCGCCAACGACCCCTGGCAGCTCGGAGGCTGTCTCGACGCTGACGCCGGGGACAAGGCGGCCCGCTTCGTGCGCCTCTGCGACGCCTTCGGCATTCCGCTCGTCGTCGTCGTCGACGTTCCGGGGTACCTCCCGGGCGAACGGCAGGAGCGGGCGGGTGTCCTGCGACGGGGTGCGAAGCTGCTGCACGCCTTCGCCGCCGCCCGCGTCCCGCGTGTGACGGTGCACGTCCGCAAGGCCTACGGCGGCGCCTTCATCGCGATGAACTCCCGCGCACTCGGCGCGACGCGGGTACTCGCGTGGCCGTCGGCCGAGCTCGGCGTCATGAACGACTCGTCCGCCGTCGGGATCATCCACCGCCGCGCGCTCGCCGCCGCGCCGGAGTCCGAGCGCGTCGCGATGCGAGCGCGGCTCGTCGCCGAGCATCGGGCGGACGCCGATCCGGTGTGCCGCTGTCTCGACACCGGCCTCGTCGACGAGGTCATCGCGCCCGGCGCCACGCGCCGGGCGATCGCCGAGCACCTCGCGGCGGTCACCGCCGCGCGGGGATCGCTGACCAACATCCCGCTCTGAGGTCGACCCGTGCACTTCGACCTCACCCCGGTGCAGCGCAGCCTCCAGGAGCAGACCGCCGCGCGCGTCGCCGACGCACTCCCGCCGGAGCTCTGCGCGATGCCGGGCCGCGCCCGCTGGCTGGCGGCCGGCGAAGCCGGGCTCCTCGGGCTCTGCCTGCCCGCTGAGCATGGCGGCGCCGCGCTCGGGATGCTCGACACCGCGCTGGCGCTCGAGGCCTTCGGCCGCGCGTGCGAGGACACGGGCTTCGCCTTCGCGGTCGCCGCGCACCTGCTCGCCTGCGGCGTGCCGATCGCGGCGCACGGATCGCCCGAGCTTCGCGACGAGCTGCTCGGCGGCCTCGTCGCCGGCAGGCTGATCGCCGCCAACGCGATGACGGAGGACGGCGCCGGCTCCGACGTCTCCGCGATGGCCACGACGGCGAGGCCGGACGGCGAGGGAGGCTACGTGCTCGACGGCGAGAAGTCGTGGGCCAGCAACGCGCCCGAGGCGGACGTCATCGTCACCTACGCGATCACCGACCCGCAGGCGGGGTTCCTCGGGCAGACCGCGTTTGCGGTGGCGGCCTCGCTCGACGGCGTCGGCTGCTCGGAGCCGCTCGAGAAGATGGGGCTCGACTCCTGCCTCGCCGGCCGCGTGCACTTCGATCGCTGCCGCGTGGTCGCGCATCATCGGCTCGGTCACGAGGGTGCGGGCCAAGCGGTCTTCCAGCACTCGATGGGGTGGGAGCGCTCGTGTCTGTTCGCGATCTACCTCGGGCAGATGGACCGGCAGATCGCGACGTGCAGCGCGCACGTCAAGGGACGGCGCCAGTTCGGCGCGCGGCTCAGCGAGCGCCAGGCGGTGTCGCACCGCATCGCCGACATGATCGGCCGGCTCGAGGCAGCGAGGATGCTCCTGTATCGCGCCTGCTGGATGGCCGACGCCGGCGGGCACGATCCGACCGCGACCGCGCTGTCGAAGGTCGCCGTCTCCGAGGCGGCCGTCGCCAACGGCACCGACGCCGTACAGCTGCTCGGCGCTGCGGGCTACGCCTGCGCGGGCGGCGTCGAGCGTCAGCTCCGGGACGCGCTCGGAGCGCGCATCTTCTCCGGCACCTCTGAGATCCAACGAGAGCTCATCGCGAGAGGAGCAGGTCTATGACCCTCGACCGCCTCGTGCGCGCCGCGGCGCGCCGACATCCCCATGCCGTCGCCGTGCGCTGCGCAGGCCGGCAGCTCACCTACGGCGATCTCGACCGGTTGGCCGATGGCTACGGTCGCGCCCTTCAGCAGGCGGGAGTCGGTCGCGGCGACCGCGTCGTCGTGCACACCGACAAGTCCCTCGAGACGGTTGCCGTCTACCAGGCCATCATGCGTCTCGGGGCGGCGTACGTTCCCGTCGACGCGACCGCGCCCGCGAGCCGGGCGGCCTACGTCGTCGCCGACTGCGGCGCGGCGGCCGGCGTCGCCGACGACCCCGAGCGCGCCGACGCGCTCGGCGGGGCGGCGGCGATCCTGCGCCTGGACGAGCCGTTGCGCGCCGACGCCGCCGATCTGTCGCTGCCGGGTCCGCGGGACGCCGACGCGGCCGCGTTCGTGCTCTACACCTCCGGCTCGACCGGCCAGCCCAAGGGCGTGCGCCTGTCGCATCGCAACGCGCTCGCGTTCGTCACGTGGGCCGTGGACGAGCTCGGAGTCCAGGCGTCGGACGTGTTCGCAAACCACGCCTCGTTCGGGTTCGACCTCTCGGTCCTCGACCTGTACGGAGCCTTTGGCACCGGTGCGAGCGTCGAGCTCGTCGCTGCCGGCTTGGGCCGCAGCCCCCGCGCGCTCGCCGAGCTCGTCGATCGCGCCGGGATCACGATCTGGTACTCGGTCCCGTCGGCGCTCATGCTCATGCTCCGCGAGGGCGGCTTGGACTCGACGCCCGCGCCGAGCCGGCTGCGGGCGGTCCTCTTCGCCGGTGAGCCGTTCCCGATCGACTACGTGCGCCGGCTGCGGAAGTGGACGCGGGCACGCCTGCTGAACCTCTACGGTCCCACCGAGACCAACGTCTGCACCTTCCACGAGGTCGGCGACGGCGACCTGGAACGCGACGCGCCGGTCCCGATCGGCCGCGCATGCTCGGGCGACGAGCTCGTCGTGGCCGGCGACGACGGGATGCCGGTCGCCGACGGCGAGACCGGCGAGCTGCTCGTGAGCGGCCCGAGCGTCATGCTCGGCTACGAGGGCCGCCCGCCGCACGAAGGCCCGTACGCGACCGGCGACCTCGTCCGCCGGCTTCCGGGCGGAGCGCTCGACTACCTCGGCCGCCGTGACCATCAGGTCAAGGTCCGGGGCCACCGGATCGAGCTCGGCGAGGTCGAGAGCGCCATCGGCGCGCACCCCGCGGTCGCCGAGGTCGCCGTCGTCGTCGTGGGGGCGGCGGTCGAGGCGCGAATGATCGCGTGCGTGGCCGGCGACCCCGCCCCCGGCCCGATCGCGGTGCGCCGCACATGCGCGCAGCGGCTGCCGTCCTGGATGATCGTCGACGAGGTCCTGCGGTTCGACGCGCTGCCGCGGACCCCGAACGGCAAGATCGACCGCGCGGCGCTGGCCGAGACCGCCGCCGCGCTGCCGTCGGCGCCCGCTCCCGCCGGCCACACGCCGGGTCCGTCCGACGGGAGCCGCGACGCAGGCCCGGATGTGTTCCGGACGACCGTCGCAACGGTCGCGTTGAGCCTCGGCAACGGGGACCTCGACCCCGATGCCTTCCGCGAGACGATGGGGTCGTTTCCCGCTGCCGTCTCCGTGCTGACGACCCAGGACGAGAGCGGGACGCCACGCGGGTTGACGTGCTCGGCGATCTGCAGCCTGTCCGCCGAGCCGCCGCTCGTACTCGCCTGCGTCAACCAGCGCAACGGGAGCCTGCGAGCCATCCGTCACAGCCAGGGCTTCGTGGTGAACCTCCTACATCAGGACGGCGACGCGCTGTCGGTGCGCTTCGCCTCGTCGCGCGCCGACAAGCACGTCGGCGTCGAATGGACGAGGAGCGAGATCTCCGGGCTGCCCTTCCTCGGCGACGAGGCGCTCGCCCACGTCGACTGCCGTCTCGTCGCGGACATCGTGGCGGGCAGTCACACGATCCTGATCGGCGCGATCCGGACCTGCCACGCGGCGGGCGCCGAGGACACGCGCTCCCCGCTCGTCTACTGGCGCCGCAGCTACGGCTGCTGGGCGCGGATGCCGGCCCGAGAGCTGCGCCCCGAACCTGCACCCCTACCCACCGGAGACACCGAGACATGACCACCTCGCAGACCACCGCCAGCCACGAGCAGCTCACCGACGAACTGACCGCCTACGTGCGCGCGACCTTTCTGGGAGGCGACGAGGACACCGCCCTCACGTCGCGCAGCCCGCTGCTGGAGTGGGGCGTCCTGAGCTCGATGAACACCGCGCTCCTCTTGACGCACGTGCGCGAAACCTACGGGGTCGACGTGCCCCCGACGGCGATCACGGCCAAGCACCTGCGCGACACGGACAGCATCGCTGCCCTCGTGCGCGATCTCGCCAGCTTCAGCTGACGCCCTACGTCAACCCCGCAGAGCATAGGAGACTCGAGAGCACATGCCCACCATCGACGTCGACGTCTGCGTCATCGGCGGAGGACCCGCCGGATCGACCGCCGCCTCCTACCTGACCCGCGGCGGCATGTCCGTCCGCCTCTTCGAATCCGCCTCGTTTCCCCGAGAGCACGTCGGCGAGTCGCTCGTGCCGGCGACGACGCCGGTGCTGATCGACATCGGCGCCATGGAGAAGGTCGAGGCAGCCGGGTTTCCGAAGAAGTTCGGTGCGGCCTGGACCTCGGCTGCCGACCGCAACATCTCACACGAGGGCTTCAGCGGCCTCACGCATGACTTTCGCGCCGCGGAGGTCCTCTTCAGCGAGCGCGACCAGGCCGGAGTCGACCGCGACCACACCTTCCACGTCGATCGCGCGAAGTTCGACGAGCTGCTCCTGGACCACGCCCGCGAGCAGGGCGCCGAGGTCCGCGAGCGGACGGTCGTCAAGGACGTCGATCTCTCTGATCCGCGCTGCGCTCGAGTCACGACGCAGGGGCCCGACGGCAGCTCTACGACGACGTGCCGTCTCGTCATGGACGCGTCCGGGCGCAAGACCATGCTCGGCAACCAGCTCGGGGTCAAGGAGCCCGATCCCGTCTTCGATCAATACGCGCTGCACACCTGGTTCGACGGGCTCGACCGGCTCGCGCTTGCGCCGGACGACCGGCAGGCGGACTACATCTTCATCCACTTCCTGCCGCTCGAGAACACCTGGGTCTGGCAGATCCCGATCACCGACACGATCACCAGCGTCGGTGTCGTGACCCAGCGTGCGCGCTTCCGGTCCGCCGGCAAGGACCGCGAGGGCTTCTTCTGGGAATCGATGGCGTCGCGGCCAGAGCTCGAGCGAGCCCTGCGCGATTCCCGGCAGCTGAGGCCGTTGAAGGCCGAGGGCGACTACTCGTATGCGATGAAGGAGGTCAGCGGCGATCGCTTCGTCATGATCGGCGACGCGGCGCGCTTCGTGGATCCGATCTTCTCCTCGGGGGTCAGCGTGGCGATGAACTCGGCGCGCATCGCCTGCGAGGACATCCTCGTCGAGCACGCGGGCGACGGGCGCTACGACAAGGAGGCGTTCACACGGTACGCGCAGAAGCTGCGTCGCGGCGTGCGCAACTGGTACGAGTTCATCTCGGTCTACTACCGCCTGAACATCCTGTTTACGGCCTTCGTGCAGGATCCGCGCTACCGCCTCGACGTCCTGAAGTTGCTGCAGGGCGACGTCTACGACGAGGAGGAGCCAAAGGCGCTCGCCGCGATGCGGGAGATCGTCACCGCGGTCGAGCAGGACCCCGACCACCTGTGGCATGAGCATCTCGGAACGCTCCGGGCTCCAACGGCCGCTCCCGCGTTCTGAACTGAGCGAGCTTCAACGTCGGCGTCCGGTGCGTCGGCGCGTCGCGATCTCATTCGCCGCGGGCAGGGCCGACGGCCGCCGCGGCAGCTATTCTTCAACGATGGATAACGACGAGACCGAGCGCCCCTCCGGAGGGCGCCGCACCGGGCGGCGCCCGGGGCAGTCACGTTCGCGACGCGACATCCTGGTGGCGGCGCGGCGCCTGTTTGCAGAGCAAGGCTTTGAAGGCACCAGCCTGCGGGCGATCTCTCGTGAGGCGGGTGTCGATCCCGCCCTCGTGCACCACTTCTTCGTCGACAAGGAGGAGGTCTTCAACGCCGCCCTCGCCGATGTCGTCAAGCCTGAGGAGATCTTCGACGCGGTGCTCGGCGACGATCCCCATGGCGCGGGCGAGCGCCTCGTGCGCAAGTTCCTCAGCATCTGGGAGCACGAGGACACGCGCGGGCCGCTGCTCGCGATGCTCCGATCCGCAGTCTCGCACCAGCAGTCCGCGGACCTGCTCGGGCAGTTCATGGCCGGTGGGCTGCTGCGGCACATCGCCGAGAGCGTCGAGCCGGAGGACGCCGAGCTGCGCGCCACGCTCGTCTGCTCGCAGCTGATCGGGCTCGCGCTGCTGCGCTACGTGTTCGGCACCGAGCCGCTGGCGAGCGCCGACCCCGAGGCGATCGCGCGTTCAGTCGGTCCGACGGTCGAGCGCTACCTAACAGCGCCGACCGAGCAGCTCGTCGGCGGCGACTAGTACACGCGTCACGCAGAACCTCCGGCGAGTGCACTGACACTAGGCCGGCGCAGCCAGTCCCGGCCAGAGCGCGTCGAGCATGCGATCTGGCCAGCGTGCGTCGGGACGCCCGCGGTGCAGTCCGTGCGCGAAGAACGAGCCCAGGACCGCATGGCAGGCGCACAGCAGGTCGAGGTCGGCGCGCACCTCGCCGCGCGCGACGCCGCGCTCCAGCGCGGCGCGCAGCGTCGCCAGGCGCGGCTCCAGGACCTGCTCGCGAAACGCGTGCAGTAACGCGCGTGAGGTCTCCTCCTCGGCGAGCAGCGTGCCGGCCAGCGCGAGGTCGAAGCGCTCCCGCATGTCCTCCAGGAAGCTGCGGAGATCCTCCCGGCAGGACCCCGTGTCAAGCGGGGGCTCGTGGGCGCGCAGGTGCGAGATCGCCGCTGTCGCGAGGCTGACCTTGTTGGGATAGCGACGGTAGATCGTGGTCTTCGCGATCCCGGTTCGATCCGTGATGGCCTGGACCGACATCCGGCCGAAGCCGCGCTCGCGCAGCAGGTCGAGCGCCGCGGTGAGGATCTGCTCATCCGTGTCTCGTCCGGGCACGCGCCGCTCGCTCACCGGTCGGCACCGTAGCAGCGCCAGCATAAGTCACCATCTGTTGACATGCTCGCCGAGCGCAGCGGTAATGTCGCGCTCATGGCCACCTGCCGTGATCCAGAGGTCATCATCGTCGGCGCCGGCCCCACCGGGCTCTTCCTCGCCGGCGAGCTCGCCCTGGCCGGAGTGCCGTGCCGGGTGCTCGAGCGTCGAGAGCACCGCACCAGGGAGTCGCGCGCGCTCGGGATACACGCCCGCACGCTCGAGGCGTTCGACATGCGGGGCTTGGCGGGT
>Ga0136617_10000551_pt1 | contig 31637 bp, 28 predicted proteins | sample AntDrymUQ3222106_2_FD_129672 | JGI IMG/M metagenome (GOLD analysis project Ga0136617, IMG submission 129672) | Polar desert sand microbial communities from Dry Valleys, Antarctica - metaG UQ322 (21.06) | ecosystem: Environmental > Terrestrial > Soil > Desert | place: Antarctica: Dry Valley... | reverse complement strand
GCTCCACCGTGCTCGACTCGGTCACCTGATCTTCTCCTTGACCTCGGTCTCGTAGATCGCATCCGGATCCGGGAGGTGGCACCGGGTCTGGTGAAGCGCGTAGCGACCGGCGCGCAGCGCGGGCAGTTCGGTGGCACAACGACCGTCGGGCACTTTGTCCTTGTGCGTGCACCGTGGGTGGAAGGAGCACCCGGTCGGCGGGTTGAGCAGGCTCGGTGGAGTGCCCGGGATCGGGATGAGCGGCTTGGAGGTGTCGCCACTGACATCGGCAACACTGCCGAGCAGACCCCAGGTGTACGGCATCTCGGGGTGGGTCAGAATCTCTTTACAGGTGCCCTTCTCGACACACCGCCCGGCGTACATCACCAGGACTTCGTCGGCGATCTCGGCGATGACCCCGAGATCGTGCGTGATCATGATGACGGCCGACCCGAACTCCTTCTGCAGGTCCTGCATCAAGTCGAGAATCTGCGCTTGCACGGTCACGTCGAGGGCGGTCGTCGGCTCGTCCGCGATCAGCAACTTCGGATTGTTGACCAGCGACATCGCGATCATGGCGCGCTGGCGCATCCCACCCGAGAATTGGTGGGGATACTCGTCGACTCGCCGGTCGGGTTGGGGGATGCCGACCAGTTCGAGCATCTCGACGGCCCGCCGTTTCGCGGTCTTCTTGTCGACCTTGTTGTGGAGCCGATAGGCCTCGGTGATCTGCTTCCCGATCGTGTAGAAGGGATGCAGGGCGGTGAGCGGATCCTGGAAGATCATCGCAACGTCGTTGCCGCGGATCTTGCGCATGGTCGAGTCGCTGGCCCCGACGATCTCCTTGCCGCCTACCCGGATCGACCCGGTCATCCGGGTGCGCTTGACGTTGTGCAGGCCCAGCACCGCCATCGACGACACGCTTTTGCCGGAACCGGATTCACCTACGATGCCGAGTGTCTCACCGAGCCCGACGCTGTAGGACAGGTTCGAGACAGCATGCACCAAGCCGTCGTGGGTCGGAAAGTGAACGCTGAGGTCGTCGACGACGAGAAACGGCTCGGACGGGTCGGCTTGAGTGGCATCGGCCGGATCGCCCTGGGGCTGCCGGCCCTCGAGCACCTCCGTCATGCAAGTCTCACTCTCGGGTCGAGGAAACTGTACAAGATGTCTACCACCAAGTTGGCGAGGACGACCAGGACTGCCGACACGAGCACCGTGGCGGAGATGATGGGAAAGTCCAACACCCGGATGGCGTCCAGACCCCACTTGCCGATGCCGTCGATGCCGAAGATGTACTCGGTGAACACCGTCCCGCCCAGCAACGCGGCGATGTCGAGACCGAAGATCGTCACGATGGGGACGATGGCGGCGCGCAGCCCGTGCTTGAAGAGCACTCGGTTCCGCGGCAGACCCTTGGCCGCGGCGGTCCGGATGTAGTCCTCACTCAGCGTCTCCACCATGGAGCCGCGGCCGAACCGGGCATACTGCGGGGACTGGGCCACCATCAGAACGAGCCACGGCAACAACAAGGCAGAGAACCAGGCTCCAGGATCCTCGGTGATCGGGGTGTAGACGCTCTGCGGGAAGATCTTCCACTCGGTGATCAGCAACAGCCACGCGAGCAGGGCGAAGATGTAGTACGGGATGGAGGAGATGATCAAGCTGCCGCCGACCAGCAGTCGGTCGCCCGCCGTTCCTCGCCACTTCGCAGCGAAGACTCCGATGACCACGCCCAGCACCAGATAGAGGGTCCCGCCGACGATCGCCAGCGAGAACGTCGCTGGGTACTTGTCCACCAGCTGCGCGGTCACCTCCTGTCCGGTGCGGAACGAGACCCCGAGGCACGGCGCGTCACAGGGGAAGTCCGCCGAGCCCGTGCTGATCGTGCGGTCGACGAACAGCCCCTTGACGAAGATGCCGTACTGCGACACGACGCTGTCGTTCAGTCCCAGGGCGTCTTCTAGAAGCGTCTGGCGCGCATCGGTGCAGCGGCCGTTCTGGTTGCAGATGACGGCGGCCGGGTTGCTCGGGCCGTAGAAGAACAGCGCGAACACGATCATCGAGGTGATGACGACGACGAGGAATGCGGCGATCAGACGTCTCACGATGTAGCCAAACACGGTCCGGCCTCCCGGTGGCTGATGACGAACTGGCGACGAGGTTGGTGACGAGTGGCTCCTCGTCGGTGGTACGGACGAGGTGGGCCCCGCTGGTGCGGGACCCACCCCCTCCGGATTCAGCTCATGATGCTGTGTGATCCCCACGTAGGTGCGGGATCACGGTGAAACTACTGCTGTACCCAGATGTCCTTCCAGGTAGGCATCCCGTAGGTGTTGTCCACCTCCATGCCCATGATGCCTGAGCCGTGCTGCATCGCAACACCGCCGTAAGCCGTCACGAACACCGGGAAGAACTCCTCCTGGAGGGACTGGTCGAGCTCGTTCCACAGGGTCGGCTGGTCCTCGATCGGCGACGCCAGGATCGTGTCGATCTGGTCGTCGACCTTCTTCTCGGAGAACACGGCGTAGTTGGAGCCGAGGCCCTCCTTCTCGAGAGCGGTCGTCTCGAACACCGGCGGGAACCACGATCCACCCGACGGCCAGTCCGAGCACCAGCCACCGGAACGGACGTTGATGTCGGTGTCCGGGTCGGCACGCAAGGTTGAGAAGTCCGCGAGGGTCGTCGCGACGGGAGCGGCCGTGAACCCGGCCTCCTCGAGCGCAGCCTTGACCACCTTCTGGGTGTCTACCAACAGCGGGTCGTCGGTCGGGTAGAGCCAGTTGATCTCGTAGCCCACCTCGCCGGCTTCCTCGAGCAGCGCCTTCGCCTTGGCAGCGTCGGTTCCGCCCTTCTCGTGCTCGGGCAGCGGGTTGAACTCCTCACGTCCGGGGATTCCGGGCGGCTGGATGTTCGTGCCGACGCTGCGGGTCACGCCGTCGATGTTGCCGGAGGCAGCGATCGCGTCAAGGTACGGGTAGGCGTAAGCAAGGGCCTGCCGGACCTTGATGTCGGTGATCTTCCGGTAGTCCGGGTACCACATGAACGTGCACGGGTCAGAACCCACCACCAGACGGTCGGCGTTCTCGCCGGACATCTGTGGGTAGTTCGGCGCCGAGACGTTGTCGTACGTCAGCGTGGCCGGCTCCGAGTCCTGCAACATGAGCTGGTCGATCTGCGCCGTCGGCGTGTCGAAGCTCATCTCGTAGCTGTCCGGGTAGGCGTGACGGCCCGGGTCCGTCGCCGGGTCCCAGAACTCGTTGCGCACCAGGGTCAGCGACTGCTCCGGCTTGTAGTCCGCGAACTTGTACGGACCGGTCGACCATGGGTGGTTGCGGTACTCGGCCGGGTCGTCCTCACCCTTCGGGATGGGGCCGATCGCCGGGAACGCGCCCCAGAAGGGCATGTCCGGGAACGGAGTCGCCATCTTGAGGGTCAAGGTCATGCCGTCGACCACGACGCCGGCGTAGTCCTCGCCCGACTTGTACGGGCCCTCGTAGGTGTCGCCGTTGACGAAGTAGTCGTTGCTGTAGGCCGCACCCTCCGGGAAGCTGGCCCGGTCGAACGAGCGCTTGATGCCGTAGGCGACGTCCTCGGCGGTGACATCGGAGCCGTCCTCCCACTTCACGCCGTCGCGGATCGTGAACTCCCACTCGGTGAAGTCGTCGTTCGGCTTGCCGAGGTCGGTGGCGAGGTCGGGGATCAGCACCATCTCGCCGTCGACGTAGACGTACTGCGTCAGCTGACGCGTCACCAGGTTGGTCAAGATCGACCCGGTGTTGGTGTAGTACGCCTCCGACGGGTCCATCGAGTTGAGCCCGTTGACGCTGATGACCTTGACGGTGCCGCCTTCGGCCGCGCCCTCGATCTCAGGAGCCGGGCCCTCAGTGCGCGTGGGGTCCTGGCCAGATCCAGCATTCCCCGCTTCTTCGTTCGCGGTGTTCGTCGCTCCCGGCGGACCGCCGGTGTCGCCGTCACCGCCGCCGCACGCCGCGAGGGCGAGCAAGGCAACGGTGGAGACGGCGATGATCGGTTTGTTCAACCGCATGTCCTACCCACCCTTTCGTTGGTGTTGTGCATCTCTCGGCGACGAAGTCACCGACGAGTCGAGGGATCGAAGGCGTCTCTGATCGAGTCACCCAAGAGGTTGAGCGCGATCACCAGCACCATGACGGTGACCACAGGCGCCCAGAGGTACAGCGGGTACTGGTTGAAGTAACCCTGCGCCCGCAAGATGGTCTGGCCCAGCGAGGGCGTATTGGTCAGCCCGATTCCGAGGAAGGCGAGCCCTGCCTCGGCCGCGACGAATCCCGGCAGGCTGAGCGAGATCGACACGACAATCGGCGCCACCATGTTCGGCAACAGCTCTTTGAAGAGGATCCGCCGGGTCGGGACACCGATCACGCGGGCCGCCTGCACGAACTCGCGCTCGCGCAGAGACAGCACCTGACCACGGATCAGCCGGGCCAGACCCATCCATCCGAACACGACCAGGACACCGATCAACGAGAAGAACTGAGCCTTGCCCAGCAGTGCCTGGTTGGTCGCGAAGCGGTTCGTGATGATGGGGGCCAACGCCAGCGCGCCCAGCAGGAAGGGAAAGGCGAGGAAGAGGTCGATCACGAACGAGATGACCTTGTCGACCGCCCCACGGGCGAAGCCGGCGATCAGGCCGATGGTCACGCCGACGAGCGTGGTCAGCACCGTCGCAATGAGCGCGACCGCGAACGACGTCCGGATCCCGATCAGGAGCCGCGCCAGGTTGTCGTAGGCGACGTTCGGGGCGAGGCCGAGCGGGTGCTCCCAGTTGAAGGGGCCGTACGGCGGGCCGGTCTCGGGCTTTGGGTAACCAAGGACCAGATACTGGGTCGCCGGTGTGCTCGGCGGGGCGTCGGCTTTGATGTTCAGCAGGCTGTTGATCAGCGGAGCGAGCACGCCCAGCAGGATCAGGATAAGCACCGTGATGGCGCACACGACCGCGACCTTGTCCTTGCGGAGCCGGTCGAGGGCGATGCGGGTCGGCGAGCGGCCAGTGATCTTCTTGCCGGTCTCGTCTGTGGGCGGCGCCTCTTCCGAGTCACCCGGGCCCAGGACCTCGAGATCCGCAACAGTCATGGTTGCCTTTCTGCGGGTCGACGACGGGCATCAGCATCACTGGCTCATTGTGTGAGCCGGTCTGGACTCTAAACCACGCCTGATTGCTGAACAGGGCACAGCAGGTAACGATCTGAGAACGCCGAACCCTTCGCCGTCCGTCACGTTTCGTCCCGCAATCGAACGGGTCAGGAGCTGGCTCCCGGTGCCGACGTGCGATCACCGGCAGATGGCAGGCGTACGTCCACCCCGGCCTCACGGCGTTGCTGCGCCGTGATCGCCGCTGGCGCGGACGTGAGCGGGTCGAATCCACCGCCGGTCTTCGGGAACGCAATCACGTCGCGGATCGAGTCGCGTCTGGCGAGCAGGGCGCAGATCCGGTCCCAACCGAAGGCGATGCCCCCGTGCGGAGGCGCACCGTAGGCGAAGGCGTCCAGCAGGAACCCGAACTTCTCCTGGGCCTCGGCGTCCTCGAGCCCCATCACGGCAAAGACCCGACGCTGCACGTCCTCGCGGTGGATACGGATCGAGCCGCCACCGATCTCGTTGCCGTTGCAGACGATGTCGTACGCGTAGGCCAACGCCGTGCCGGGCTCCGCGTCGAAGGTGTCCATGCTCTCTGGCTTGGGTGAGGTGAAGGCATGGTGCACCGCCGTCCACGCTCCCCCGCCTACCGCGACGTCGTCGGTCTCGGCGGTCGGCTCGAACAACGGAGCATCGACGACCCAGACGAACGACCACGCCGACTCGTCGATGAGGCCGCCCCGACGGCCGATCTCGAGCCGGGCGGCACCGAGCAGCCCTCGCGACGCCTTGGCCGGTCCAGCCGCGAAGAAGACACAGTCACCGGGCGCGGCGCCGACGTGCGCGGCGAGGCCGGCGCGCTCACCGTCCGACAGATTCTTCGCGACCGGCCCAGCAAGCTCCCCGTCAGGCTGCACGAGGACGTAGGCCAGCCCCTTCGCGCCCCGTTGGCGGGCCCAGTCCTGCCACGCGTCGAGCTTCTTGCGCGGCTGGTCGGCGCCCCCGGGCATCACGACCGCGCCGACGTACGGCGCCTGGAAGACGCGGAAGGGCGTGTCAGCGAAGTAGTCCGTGCACTCGACCAGCTCGAGTCCCATCCGCAGGTCCGGCTTGTCGGTACCGAAGCGTCGCATCGCGTCGGCGTAGGTCATCCGCGGGATCGGCATGCTCAGGTGGTGGCCGATCAGCCGCCACAACGCGGCCAGTACCTCCTCGGACAAGGCGATCACGTCGTCTTGGTCGACGAAGCTCATCTCGATGTCGAGCTGGGTGAACTCCGGCTGCCGGTCGGCGCGAAAGTCCTCGTCGCGGTAGCACCGTGCAATCTGGTAGTAGCGCTCGAGCCCAGCCACCATCAGCAGCTGCTTGAACAGCTGTGGCGACTGCGGCAGGGCGTACCACGCGCCGGGCTGGAGCCTGGCCGGCACCAGGAAGTCCCGCGCACCCTCGGGCGTCGACCGCGTCAAAGTGGGTGTCTCGACTTCGACGAAGTCATGACCGGCCAACACGTCCCGTGCAGCCGCATTCACCTTGCTACGCAGGCGAAGCACTCCCGCGGACTCCGCGCGGCGCAGGTCGAGGTAGCGGTGCTTGAACCGGACTTCTTCGCTCACCGGCGACGTGTGGTGCTCTTCGACGGGGAAGGGCAGCGCCGCCGACTCGCTCAGCACCTCGACCTCGTCGGCGATCACCTCGATCTCACCCGTCGGCAGCTGCGGGTTCGCGTTGCCCTCGGGGCGAGCCGCCACTGCTCCGGTGACCCGCAGGCAGAACTCCGAGCGCAGCGGATGCGCCACCGACTCGTCGCGGATGACGACTTGCGCGACTCCACTGGCGTCGCGCAGGTCGATGAATGCGACGCCGCCGTGGTCACGGCGACGCGCCACCCAACCGGCCAGGGTGACGGACTGTCCGACCTGCTCGCTGCGGAGGCTTCCGGCCTCGTGCGTACGGATCACTGCTGCTCCTTCACGATCACCCGAGGCCGCAGGTCTTCCGCGGGCGGGTTCCATTGGCCCGGATCGGCGTCGACCTGGTCGCCGCTGCGAATGTCCTTGACCTGGTCCGGTCCGCCGTCGGTGCCGGGGAACCAGACGTACGGGATGCCGCGACGTTCGGCGTACCGGATCTGCCGGCCGTACTTCTGCGCGGACGCAGCCACCTCGACGGCGATGTCGCGCTCCCGCAGCCGCTGGGCGATCTCGTCGCAGCGACCACGCGACTGCTCATCGGGAAGTGCGACCAGAACCGCGGACGGTACCGACCGGGTACTGGTGAGCACTCCGCGAGAGATCAGCGGGACCAGGCTGCGTGAGATCCCGAACGAGATGCCCACGCCGGGGTACGTCGTACGGCCGTCCGAGGCCAGTGCGTCGTACCTTCCGCCGCCGCCGACAGCCTTGAGGAACTCGTATCCCTCCATGTGCAGCTCGAACACCGTGCCGGTGTAGTAGTCGAGTCCGCGCGCCAGGCTCAGGTCGGCGTGCACCGAGAATCGCTCACCCCGGAACGACGTACTCGCTTCCATCACGGCCGCCAGCTCCTCGAGTCCGACGTCGAGCAGCTCGTGCTGCGCGCCGAGGGCGCGGACCCGGTCGACGAACGACCTGTCGCTGCTCGAGATCGTCGCCAGGTCCAGACATCGCGCCGCCTGCTCGGAGCTGAGACCCGCATCGCTCTCCAACAGTTCGCGCACGGTGTCGGCCGGCAGTTTGTCGAGCTTGTCGACGATCCGGATTACCGGCGTGGGGTCGTCACAACCGATCCCGCGGTAGAAGCCCTGGATGAGCTTGCGGTTGTTGACCCGCATCCGCAGCGGCGGCAGCGGCAGGCGCGACAGCGCGTCGGCCATCACCCGCGCCACCTCGACCTCGAAGTGGAACGGAAGCTCGTCCTTCATCACCACGTCGACATCGGCCTGGGTGAACTCGCGGAACCGCCCCTCCTGCGGCCGCTCACCCCGCCAGGCCTTCTGGATCTGGTAGCGGCGGAACGGGAACTCCAGAACGCCCGCGTTCTCCAGCACGTACCGTGCGAAGGGCACTGTGAGGTCGAAGTGCAGTCCAAGATCGGCTCTGCCGACATCGATGGAGTCGGCGTCGCCGACATCGGTGGAGTCGGTGTCGCCGACGTCCGCGTCCTCGGCCGCGCGCAAGCGACGCATGACGTACACCTCCTTGTCGATCTCGCCGCCCTTCACCAGCCGGTCGAGCGGCTCGGCAACACGGGTCTCGATGTTGGCGTACCCGTGCAGCTCGAAGGTCTTCCGAAGCTGGTCGATGACGGCTAGCTCCGCGTTACGCGCAGCGGGCAGCAGCTCGGGGAACCCGCTCAGCGGGGTGGGTCGCGCCATCATGCGAGATCACTCGATCCTGTTCAGAGGCCTCGGGTTGGACTCGGCTCGTCGGCCAGTCCCAGCAGGTACGGGTTGGTGGCGCGCTCCCGACCAACAGTGGTCTGCTCCCCGTGGCCGGGCAGGACGACGACGCGGTCGTCGAGAGGCAGCACCGTCTCCGTCAGGCTGCGCAGCATCGCTGCGTGATCACCGCCCGGTAGGTCCGTGCGTCCGATCGAGCCGGCGAAGAGCAAGTCACCCGAGAACATCAGCTCCGGTACGTCCTCGGCGCCGTCGTAAGGGGTCCGAAACGTCACCGAGCCACGGGTATGGCCGGGTGTGTGGTCCACGCGGAACGCCACCCCGGCGAGCTCGAGCGTCTCGTCACCCTGCAGCGCCACCAGATCGTCGGGCTCGGCGAACGCGTAGTCACTGCCGAGCAGGAACTGGGCCGACTCCGGCGATATCCCGCTGGCTGGGTCGAGCAGCATCTCGCGGTCGTCGGGGTGCAGATAGGCCGTCGCGTCGTACGCCCCGGCGACCGGAACGACACACCAGACGTGGTCGATGTGCCCGTGCGTGAGCATGACCGCGGCCGGTCGCAGCCGGTGCTCGCGGACGACGTCGGCCACGCCCGCGGTGGCGTCCTTCCCGGGGTCGATGACGACGCACTCCTCGCCTGCGCTGGCCGCGACGACGTAGCAGTTGGTGCCCCACGGTCCTGCTGGGAAGGCAGCAATCAGCACGGACGTCCTCCGAAGGTGTGGCGGGGTGTGATCGACGAGCTGCCGATGCAGGCAGCCTACCGAGCCGACGCGCCGCGATTGGATCCGCGTACGACGGCTGAGCCGACGCGCGACGTACGAGGGCACGTCGGTTGCACCGACCCACGTCCTAGACTGTGCAACCGGTCCGACGCCGATGCTGGCGTCCTCAGGAGGTTCGGGTGCCAACCAGCAAGCGGCGGAGACGTCAGCTCGCGCGTGCCAAGTGGCGACGTCAGGCGGTGCGCCGGACATCCGACGAGCGACGTCGTCGACGCTTCAGCATCGTGGTCGGAGTTCTGGTTGCGCTGATCGCCGTTGCCGCCTTGGCCTGGCTCGTCGTCTACCTGGTGGACCAGGAGCGCAAGGATGACACCCCGCCGATCCCGACTGCGCCGGCCGACACCGGACTGTTGCCACCGTCCGACGGCCTGGGCGACGTCACCGTCCCACCCACGTCACCGGCCGATGCGACGCCGCAGACGCCGACTGGCTCCGACCAAGCGTCCAACGGCTCCGACCAGACGCCGACTGGCGACGAGTCGACGGAGGGTGCGCCATGACCGAGCCGCACACGGACGCCGCCGACGAGACCGCGGCAGAGACCACAACGACTGTGCCTGTCCCCTCGCCGGCGTCGATGCCGCGTGCGGCTCGCCCCCGTCCGCCGGCAGGCGCACCGGCAGCAGCGCCGACTGAGACCGGATCGCCTGGAGCGCGCACGGGTGGCGCTCCCGCCGAAGATCCGCACGGACGGGTCGACGACGACGGTAACGTCTACGTGCGGACGTCGACCGGGGAGCGTCTGGTCGGACAGTTCCCCGGCGGAGACAAGGCCGCGGCACTCGCGTTCTACCGCGGCCGGTACGACGGCCTGGTGGTCGAGGTCGAACTCATCGAGCAACGTCTGCGGGCCGGCCACGTGGCCCCCGACGACGCTGCGGGGATCGAGAAGAAGCTACGGACGTCGATCTCCGAGGCGCAGGCCGTCGGTGATCTGGAGGCCCTGGCGGCACGCCTGGACGCCCTGCTGCCGCTGATCGCAGCGCGTCGTCAAGAGCGGAAGGCGGAGCGGGCCGCCAAGGTCGCGGCTGCGCAGGATTCCAAGATCGCCATCGCCGCCGAGGCCGAGAAGATCGCCCAGGGCAGCGACTGGCGTCAGGGCGCGAACCGGATGCGGCAGCTGCTCGACGACTGGAAGGCGTTGCCCCGGATCGACAAGCCGACCGACGACGCCTTGTGGCATCGATTCTCGTCGGCGCGGACGACGTACACCCGACGGCGCAAGCAGCATTTCGGCGATCTCAACGAACGACGCGAAGCCGCCCGGGTTGTCAAGGAGAAGCTGGCGGATGAGGCGGAGGCCCTCGCCTCATCGACCGACTGGGGCGCGACCGCCCGCGGATACCGCGAGCTGATGCAGAAGTGGAAGGCTGCTGGCGGCGCACACAAGGACGTCGACGACGCCCTGTGGGCGCGGTTCCGAGGAGCCCAGGACACCTTCTTCGCTGCCCGCGACGCCGAGAACACCAAGCTGGACGAAGAGTTCGCCGCGAACGCCGTGGTGAAGCGCGAGATTCTCGGTGCGGCCGACAAACTGCTGCCGGTCACCGACGCGAAGACCGCGCGCGAATCGTTTCGGCAGCTGGCGGACCGCTGGGACGCTGCGGGCAAGGTGCCCCGCGACCAGATGAAGGATCTCGAAGGCCGCTTCAAGAAGGTCGAGCAGGCGATCCGTGGCGCGGACGACGACAGCTGGCGGCAGAGCAACCCGGAGGGTCGGGCCCGGGCTGCCGACACCGTCGCGAAGTTGGAGCAGTCCCTGGCCGGGCTGCGTGCGGACCTGGAGAAGGCGGAAGCGGCTGGCAACGACCGCAAAGCCGCCGACGCGCGGGCCGGCATCGAAGCGCGCCAGGCTTGGCTCGACCAGGCCAAGCAGGCCCTCACCGACTTCTCCTGATGTTGAGCCGCCAAAACATGGCCGTTGAGCCGTCAAAAGCTGCTCACCGGGAACGTTTTCGCAGGTCAACGGCCACGACTTGACGGGTCAACGGCCATGCTTTGACGGCTCAACTATTGGGAGACGCGGTAGGCGTCGAAGACGCCGTCGATCGTACGCACGGCCTTGAGGACATGACCGAGGTGCGTGGGGTCGGCCATCTCGAACGTGAACCCACTCTTGGCGATCCGGTCGCGCGAGGTGTTGACGGAGGCCGACAAGATGTTGACGTGGACGTCTGACAGGATCCGCGTGATGTCGCTCAGCAGGCCGGCCCGGTCGAGCGCCTCGACCTGGATGGCCACCAGGAACATCGACTGCGCGGTCGGCGCCCATTCGACCTCGACCATCCGCTCCTGCTGGGCCGACAGGCTCTTGATGTTGGAGCAGTTGCACCGATGCACCGAGACACCGTCTCCGCGTGTCACGAACCCGACGACGTCGTCGCCCGGAACCGGTGTGCAGCAACGCGCGAGCTTCACCCAGACGTCCGACGTCCCCTTCACGATCACACCTGCGTCGCCACGCGGCGAGCGCTTGCGCCGATCCCGCTCGCTGGTGATCCGGACGGTCTCGGCTGCTTCGTCGGCCGCCGCGGCGTCGCCGTACAGCTCGAGCAGCCGGCGTACGACGGTTTGCGCCGTCGCGTTGCCCTCCCCGATGGCGGCGTACAGCGAGGACACGTCCGAGTGGTGGAGGTCGCTGGCGACCACCGACAACGTCTCGTGTGTGAGCATCCGCTGCAACGGAAGACCCTCCCGACGCATCTGCCGGGCCAAAGCGTCCTTGCCGTGCTCGATGGCCTCCTCGCGACGCTCCTTGGTGAAGAACTGGCGGATCTTGTTCCGCGCCCGGGTGCTCTTGACGAAGCCGATCCAGTCATGGCTGGGGCCGGCGGTCTGCGCCTTGGACGTGAAGATCTCGACGACGTCACCGTTGTCCAGGGTCGACTCCAGCGGCACCAGCCGCCCGTTGACACGAGCACCGATGCACCTGTGGCCGACCTCGGTGTGGATCGAGTAGGCGAAGTCCACCGGCGTCGCACCGGCGGGCAGGGCCAACACCTCACCGCGAGGGGTGAAGACGTACACCTCCGTGGAGTTGATCTCGAACCGCAACGAGTCGAGGAACTCACCCGGGTCCTCGGTCTCGCGCTGCCAGTCCATCAGCTGGCGCACCCACGTCATGTCACCCGAAGCGTCGTTACTCGACAGCGGACGGTCGGTGTCGACCCCGGCCTTGCCGTCTTCCTTGTACTTCCAGTGCGCGGCGACCCCGTACTGCGCACGACGGTGCATGGCGTGCGTGCGGATCTGCAGCTCGACCGGCTTGCCGCCCGGGCCGATCACCGTGGTGTGCAACGACTGGTACATGTTGAACTTCGGCATCGCGATGAAGTCCTTGAACCGACCCGGGACAGGGTTCCAGCGGGCGTGCAGGACCCCGAGGGCGGCGTACGTGTCGCGCACCGAGTCGGTCAGCACGCGGATGCCGACGAGGTCGTAGATGTCGGTGAACTCCCGCCCACCCACGATCATCTTCTGGTAGATGGAGTAGTAGTGCTTCGGCCGCCCCGTCACCGTCGCCTTGATCTTGGCGACTCGCAGGTCACCTTGCACCTTGTCGCTCACCGAGGCGAGGAACTCGTCGCGTGCCGGCGCCCGCTCGGCGACCAGCCGGACGATCTCGTCGTACACCTTGGGATGCAGGGTCGCGAACGCGAGGTCCTCGAGCTCCCACTTGATGGTGTTCATGCCGAGCCGGTGCGCGAGTGGGGCGTAGATCTCGATCGTCTCTGTCGCGACGCGCTCTTGCGTGGACTGCTTGAGGAACCGCAGGGTCCGCATGTTGTGGAGCCGGTCGGCGAGCTTGATGACGAGGACCCGGATGTCCTTGCTCATCGCGACGATCATCTTGCGGATCGTCTCGGCCTGCGCACTGTCGCCGTGCTGCAGCTTGTCGAGCTTGGTGACCCCGTCGACGAGCAGGGCGACCTCGGCGCCGAAGTCCTTCTCGACCTGCTTCATCGTGTACGACGTGTCCTCGACGGTGTCGTGGAGGAGTGCGGCGCACAGCGTCGGCGGCGTCATGCCGAGCTCCGCCAGGATCGAGGTGACCGCCAGCGGGTGGGTGATGTAGGGGTCTCCGCTGCGTCGACTCTGGCCGCGGTGGGCCGCCTCAGCGACCTGGTAAGCCTTCTCGAGGACCGTGACGTCGGCCTTCGGGTGGGTGTTCTTGATGGTCCGTAGCAGGGGCTCCAGCACCGGATCGGACGACTGCGTGCGGCCGATGCGAGCCAACCGGGTGCGCAGACTCCCGGTCGTCGGCGTGCTGTCGGTGGTCGCGGTGTCCGCGGCCTCCGTCACCACGTCATCGGCCACCTGAGGCTCCTTCGTCGACGCTCGTGAGGAAACGGTGCCCGTCGGGCACGGCCTTCTCAGTGTACGGCGGGTGGCGGTGCAGGAGCCGGAGCGATCTGGTGGAGCGCCGGGAGGTCAGACGGTGGTCAGCGCGACCAGCCGATGGCCGGTCAAGGCCGTGCGCCCGTCGAGGAAGCCCAGCTCGATCAGGACTGCGATCGCGCTCACGCTCGCCCCACAGGCCTCGACCAAGGTGGCGGTGGCGGCCGCCGTGCCTCCGGTGGCCAGCACGTCGTCGATCAACAGCACCCGGTCCCCGGCGGAGAAGGCGTCTCCCGCGACTTCCAGGGTGGCGGTGCCGTACTCGAGGTCGTACGTCTGAGAGTGGGTGGTGCCCGGAAGCTTGCCGGCCTTCCGGACCGGGACGAAGCCGACGCCGAGGAGCAGGGCTACCGGCGCCGCGAGGATGAAACCGCGCGCCTCGATGCCTGCCACCTTGTCGACGACCACAGCATCGTCGGCGTCGCGTCCGGCGGCGGCCAGCGCGTCCACGATCGTGGTGAACGCCGCGTGGTCGGCGAGCAGCGGCGTGATGTCCTTGAAGAGCACCCCCGGCTCGGGAAAGTCGGGCACGTCGCGGATCAGACGCTGCAGCAGCACGCTCACCTCGTCGCCGGGGCTGCTCTTGGTGTCGGTCGCCGTCACGGCTTCCCGCGCTTGGACCGAGCCTGCCGCTGCGGCTGCGCGCGCTTGGCCGCTCCGGTGCTGGTCGGCCGTGTCGACGGCCGAGGCCTGGTCGCTGGGCGTGGCGTGGAGCGCGCCGTGTGGTCTGGCTCGGCCAGGGCGTCCGAGTCGGGTGCGTCGACGTTGCCGGAACTGGTGACGACCACGGCGGGGGTACGAGCAGGCTCGGCGCCTCGGGCGACCTGCGCGCGTCTGGCCTTGACCCGCTTCTCCTGGGCCACCATGGCGGGCTCCTGCATCTTCAGCTGAGCCACCAGCGGCGTCGCGATGAAGATGGACGAGTACGTGCCGGCGGCGGTGCCGACGAACAACGCCAGCGCGAGATCCTTGAGCGGACCGGAGCCCAGCTGAAACGTGCCGACGTACAAGATCGCGCCGACCGGCAACAGCGCAGCGATCGAGGTGTTGATCGACCGGACGAGAGTCTGGTTGACGGCGAGGTTGGCCGCTTCGGCGTAGGTGTGCCGGGTGGAGTTGACGATGTTCTTGGTGTTCTCGCGCACCTTGTCGAAGACCACGACGGTGTCGTACAGCGAATAGCCGAGGATCGTCAGGAAGCCGGTCACGCTGGCCGGCGTGACCTCGAACCCCGACAACGCGTACACGCCGACGGTGATGACGAGGTCATGGATGAGCGCCACGATGCCGCCGACCGACATCCGCCACTCACGGAAGTAAGCCCAGATGAACACGACGACGAGGAACACGAAGACGAGGAGCCCGATCAGCGCACGGTTGGCGATGGTTTCGCCCCAGGTGGGTCCGATCGAGGACGGGTTGGCCTCGGTAGCACCGGCGTCGAGGATCTGCTGCTCGAGCGCCTGCTGTTCGTTGAGCGTCAGCGGCTCGGTCTGGATCCGGAGCGCGTCGTCGCCCGACGGCACGACGACGGGGTTCTGGGCCGCTTCGATACCGCTGTCGACCACGGCGTCGGTCATCGTCTCGACCTGCGACGAGGGGTTCGCGATCTGGGCGTTGAACTCGACGCCTCCGCGGAACTCGATCCCGAAGTTCAGGCCGCGCAGGAGCAGCGCCGCGATCGCCAGGATCAAGATGACGGCAGATGCGGCGTACCACTGCTTGCGGCGGCCGACGAAGTCGATCGAGACGTCACCTTGGTAGAGCCGCTGCCCGAGCTGGGCGATCCTCGACATCAGGCGTTCCCTTCCGCGGGACGGGTGCGCGCCGGGAGCGCCGGCATCCCGAGGTGCTCACGGTCCAGGCCGGACAGCTTGTGGCCCTGGCCGAAGAACTTCGTCTTGGCGAGCATCGTCACCATCGGCTTGGTGAAGAAGAACACGACGAACACGTCGATGACGGTCGTCAGGCCCAGCGCGAACGCGAACCCCTTGACCACGCCGATCGCGAAGATGAACAACACCACGGCGGCCAGCATCGAGACGGCGTCAGCAGCCAGGATCGTGGACCGGGCCCGGGCCCAGCCGGTTTCCACCGACGTCCGCAGGGTGCGGCCGTCTCTCACCTCGTCGCGTAGTCGTTCGAAGTACACGATGAACGAGTCCGCCGTGATGCCGACCGCGACGATCAGCCCGGCGATGCCAGGCAGCGTCAGGGTGAAGCCGTACTCCGCACCGAGCAGCAGCACGCTTGCGTACGCGAGGCCGCCGGCCGCAAGCAACGATGCGACGACCACCAGGCCGAGACCGCGGTAGTAGAACATGCAGTAGACGATCACGAGCAGCAGGCCGATGATGGCGGCGAGGATGCCCGCCGACAGCTGGTTGCTGGCGAGCTCAGGTCCTTCGTCTGAGATCTGCTGGGTCTCGAAGGTGAGCGGGAGAGCTCCGTACTTCAGCGAGTTGGCCAGGCTGTCGGCCTCGTCCTTCGTGAACTCGTTGCCCTGGCCGCCTGTGATCTCGGCGTTGCCGCCCGTGATCGGGCTGTCGTTGCTGGGGGCAGACAGCACCTCGCCGTCAAGGACGATCGCGAGCTGCTGCTCGCCGCCGGTCAACGTGTTCTGCTGGCTGGCGATCCGGCTGGTGACATCGCCGAACTTGTCGCTGCCCTCACCGGTGAACTCGACCTGCACGGCGTAGTTGAGACCGGCTTGCGGGATTCCGGAGGACGCGTTGCTCACGTCGGTACCCTCGACCATGGAGGGGCCGAGCAGGTAGCGGTTTCCGTCCTCGTCGCAGGCGACCAGCGGCTGGCTCGGGATGTCGAGCTGCGGCTGGGCGACGGCGCCTTCCGGGGTGCAGGTGTACTGCGCGGTCTTGGCCTGCCAGTCCTGCGGCGGGCTGGCGATCCAGGCGTACGGGTCGTCGATCTGCTCGAGATCCGGCGGGACCAGGCCGGTCGGCGGGCCGGACGGTGCCGGAGTCATCGGTGCGGATTCGGTCGGCGTGGTTGGCTCGGTTTGGGTCGTCTCCGTGGGCTCGCTGGTCGAGTCCGACGGCGTCGGGTCGGGATCGGAGGTCTGTTCGCTCGGCGTCTGCGTGGCCGGTGCCGCGGGGGCGGGGAGCGAACCCGGCTCCTCGTACGACGGCGCCACCCGGCTTTTCGGCGTCGTGGAGGTGCCGGGGCTCGGCTTGGGTCCGGTCTCGGTCTCGTCGGACGGCCTCGGCGTCGGCGTCCCGTTCGACGGGCTGGTCAGGGTCTCGCCGGTGGCGGAGGGACTGGTCGGGGTCTCGCCGGTCGCCGATGGCGTGGACGGGGTGGGTGTCTGCTCGGGTTCGGTCGGTTCGCCGGCAGCCGGGATCATGAGCGATACCAGGCGGAACCGCAGCTGTGCGGTCGAGCCGATCGTCTCGGCCAGGTTGTCGTTGGCCGCACCGGGGATCTCGATGATGATGATGTCGCTGCCCTGCGTGGTGACCTCGGACTCGGCGACGCCGGCTCCGTTGACCCGCGAGCTGATGATGCCGACGGCTTCGTCGAGCTTCTCTTCCGTCAGGCCGCCCTCTCCGCCCGAGGCCGACGCCTTGAGCGTGATGCGCGTGCCACCTTGCAGGTCGAGACCGAGCTTCGGCTCCCAGTTCCCCTTCGCCGCCACGGCGGTGTACAGACCGATCACGGCGATCAGGAAGACGAGCAGCGCGCGGCCGGGACGCGAAGTCCTCGTCGCCACCTCAGCGGGCCTCTCGCGGATCGTCGTCGGAAGCCGCCTGACGCGACGTGTCGTCGTTGGTACCACCGAGCTCTACCTGCGAGCCCGGGTCGACCTCGTCCTCGCCGACGGGCGCGGTCGTCGGCGAGGACACGTCGGTGACGATCTTGCCGACCGCCCCGCGGTGCATCTTGAGGACGGTGCCCGGCGCGACCTCGAGCTCGACGTACTCGTCGGCGACGGCCACGACATGCCCGAAGATTCCGCTCGTCGTCATCACGTCGTCACCGGGCGACAACGCACTCTGCAGGTTGGCGGTGTCGCGGGCGCGCTTGCGCGCGGGTCGGATGAGCAGGAAGTACGCGACCGCTAGCAAGAGGACGAGGGGGAGCAAAGCTCCCAGGTCATCTTGGTTCACCGAGTGACTCCTTGAGGTCGGACTCCGCCCGGACGGCGGGCGCGACACGACAGCAGATGGTGTTGTCGTGCGATGGGCGGGCCGCCGAGAGCGCCCCGAAGCGACAGCCCACTCACAGCCAAAGCGGGAGTCTACTGTCCGACGTCCAGAAATCCCGAACGGGTGGCCCGCGGCTGACCTGAGCGGTGCGTCGACGTCACTCGTCGAACAGACCCGGATGCGCTGCTGCGGAAGGCCGCGGTGGCGCGACCCCCAGGTGCTGCCACGCCGCGGCTGTGGCGACTCGTCCGCGTGGTGTCCGCGCCAGGTAACCCGACCGCACGAGGAACGGCTCCGCCACCTCCTCGACCGTCTCCCGCTCCTCCCCGACGGCGACCGCCAACGTGCTCAACCCGACAGGGCCACCGGCGAACCGACGGCACAACGCGTCGAGGACGGCCCGGTCGAGACGGTCCAGACCCTCCCGGTCGACCTCGAACAGGTCGAGTGCCTGGTCGGCGAGCGCACGCGTCACCCGCCCGTCGGCACGTACCTGCGCAAAGTCACGCACCCGACGCAGCAGCCGGTTGGCGATGCGTGGAGTGCCCCGCGACCGCGAGGCGATCTCGGCTGCACCCTCGACGACGACGTCAACATCGAGCAACCGGGCCGACCGGGTGACGATCTGCTGCAGCTCGGACGACTCGTAGAACTCCAGGTGCGCGGTGAACCCGAAGCGGTCGCGCAACGGTCCGGGCAGCAAGCCGGCTCGGGTGGTGGCACCGACCAAGGTGAACGGAGGGATCTCGAGCGGGATCGCCGTTGCTCCGGGTCCCTTGCCGACGATCACGTCGACCCGGTAGTCCTCCATCGCCAGGTAGAGCATCTCCTCGGCCGGTCGTGACATCCGGTGGATCTCGTCGAGGAAGAGCACGTCTCCTTCGGACAGCCCGGACAAAATGGCGGCCAGGTCGCCGGCGTGCTGGATGGCGGGTCCACTCGTGATGCGCAGCGGCGCCCCCATCTCGGTCGCCACGATCATCGCCATCGTGGTCTTGCCGAGGCCGGGAGGGCCTGACAGCAGCACGTGGTCGGGGGTGCTCGCACGCTGGCGGGCTGCCTCGAGGACCAGCCCGAGCTGCTCGCAGACCCGGTCCTGTCCGATCACCTCGGCCAGGCTGGTCGGGCGAAGGGCCGCCTCGACGGCACGCTCGTCGCCGTCCGCCTCGGCCTCGACCAGGCCCCGGACCTCTGCGTCGTACGTCGACATCGAGCTCACGCCCTCGACAGCGTCTGGAGTGCCGACCGCAGCAACTGAGCCACCGACATCGGGTCGCCCGCGGCAGCAGCCTCGTCAGCCAGATCGGCGACCGCGGCTACGGCGCCTTCTGCCTCACGGGTGGACCAGCCGAGTCCGAGCAGACCCGCGCGCACCTGGTCGCGCCAACCCGCGCCCCCTGGTCGCTCTGACGTGCCACTCCCGTTACGCGCGGACCCGGCCGCTGCCAGCGGCGGACCCACCCGGTCTCTGAGCTCGAGGACGATACGTTGCGCCCCCTTGCGGCCGATTCCGGGGACGGCGCACAGGGTCGCGAGGTCGTCGGTGGTGATCGCCCGACGCAGGACGTCGGGCCCGTGTACGGCCAGCATCGCCTGGGCGAGCTTGGGACCCACGCCACTGGCGGTCTGCAACAGCTCGAACAGGCCACGCTCGTCGGCGTCGACGAAGCCGAACAGCGTGAGCGACTCCTCGCGCACGACCATCGACGTCGCCAACGTGGCCTCGGCCCCGAGCCGCAACGACGCCAGGGTGCCGGGGGCACACATCACGAGGATGCCGACACCACCGACTTCGACGACGGCGCTGTCGGGGTGGATGGCCGCCACTGGCCCCTTGACGAAGGCGATCATCAGCCGACCCTTCCCGCTCGTGCGGTGGCCTGCGCGGTGACCTGTGCGACGGCCTGCTCGAGCCGCCGCTGGGCAGCTCCGCGCCAGACGTGACAGATCGCCAGCGCCAATGCGTCGGCGGCGTCGGCGGTCAGCGGGCGCTCCGTCATCCGCAGTAGCCGCATCACCATGGCCGTGACCTGCGCCTTGTCGGCACGGCCGTGGCCGGTGACCGCGGCCTTGACCTCGCTGGGGGTGTGGACCGCCACCGGTCGACCGCTGCGGGTCGCCGCCGCGATGGCGACGCCAGCCGCTTGCGCCGTACCCATGACCGTCGTGACGTTGTGCTGGGCGAAGACACGCTCGACCGCGACCGCGTCCGGCTCATGGGCGTCGATCCAGGCGGTGACGGCGGACTCGATGGTCACCAGACGCTCCCCGAGGGAGTCGCTGGTGGCGGTGCGGACGACTCCGGATGCGATCAGCGACAGCGGACGTCCCACTTCGCCCTCGACGACACCGAGCCCGCAGCGGGTCAGCCCGGGGTCGATACCGAGTACGCGCACCCTGCTCCCCTCGTCTCGTCGCGGCCGGTGGACCGTTTCAGGCCCGGACGAACACCTGTTCGACTGCGGCCAGACTAGACGCGGCCGACGACGAGGGGCGGGCCGACGCGCCGCAGGCCGCCGCCGTAGGGCCGGCCCGAATCGCGGGAAGGCTCAGGTCTGTCCCGGCGTGCACTTCCCGCAAATCGAGGGAGGCATGGTCAGGCGTCGAACTCGGCCAGCACCTCGTCGGAGACCTCGAAGTTGCCGAAGACGTTCTGGACGTCGTCGGAGTCCTCGAGCGCCTCGATCAGGCGGAAGACCTTGCCGGCGGAGCCCTTGTCGACCTCGACGGTGAGCGTCGGGAGGAACGACGCCTCGGCGGACTCGTAGTCGAGGCCGCCCGACTGCAGGGCGGTGCGCACGGCCACCAAGTCGGTGGGCTCGGAGATCACCTCGAAGGACTCTCCGAGGTCGTTGACCTCCTCCGCACCTGCGTCGAGCACGGCGACGAGCAGGTCGTCCTCGCTCACCGGTATGGGCGCCTGGTCCTTCGGGACGATCACCACGCCCTTGCGGTTGAACATGTACGCGACCGACCCGGCGTCGGCCATGGAGCCGCCACCGCGGGTCATCGCGGTGCGAACCTCCCCCGCCGCCCGGTTGCGGTTGTCGGTCAGGCACTCGATCAGCAGCGCCACTCCCCCGGGCGCGTAGCCCTCGTACATGATCGTCTGCCAGTCGGCACCACCGGCCTCGGCGCCCGATCCACGCTTGACCGCTCGGTCGATGTTGTCGTTGGGGACCGAGGACTTCTTCGCCTTCTGGATCGCGTCGTACAGGGTCGGATTGCCGGCCAAGTCGCCGCCGCCGGTACGCGCCGCGACCTCGATGTTCTTGATCAGCTTGGCGAACAGCTTGCCGCGCCGGGCGTCGACGACGGCCTTCTTGTGCTTGGTGGTCGCCCATTTCGAGTGGCCGGACATGCGCGGTGCTCCTTGGGGTCTGGCTCGTACGGCGTCAGGCGTGCCGGACCAGGTCGACGAAGTAGCGGTGGACGCGGTCGTCGCGGGTGATCTCCGGGTGGAACGAGGTGGCCATCACGTTGTCCTGACGGACCGCGACGATCTTACCGACCGCGGGCCCGGTGGTGACGGTCGCGAGGACCTCGACGTGCTCGCCGGCCTTGTCCACCCAGGGGGCGCGGATGAACAACGCGTGGAAGGGCCGGTCGAACCCGACGAAGGCGAGATCACCCTCGAAGGAGTCGACCTGGCGGCCGAAAGCGTTGCGTCGTACGACGACGTCGAGGCCACCGAGCGTCTGCTGGTCGCGCGTTCCGCCCTCGATCCGGTCCGCGAGCATGATCATGCCGGCGCAGGTGCCCAGGGCCGGCATCCCGGCGGCAAGGCGCTCGCGTAGCGGGTCGACCAGGTCGAACGCGTGGGCCAGCTTCCACATCGTCGTGGACTCCCCACCGGGGATCACCAGCGCGTCGACCGCGGCGACCTCGCCTGGGCGACGTACGGCGACAGCCGTCGCGCCGGAGTCCGTCAACATGCGCAGGTGCTCTCGGACATCACCCTGGACGGCGAGCACACCGATCGTCGGAGAGGGACCCACGACCGCAAGCGTAGGTTGCGTCGGCAGCGAGCGGCGAGACGTCCCGGGTTCAGTCGCTGGTGGTGAAGGCGCTCGTCTCGGGGGCAGACAGACCACCGTTCGCCGTGACCAGCACGTGATTACGCAACATGAGAATGAGGCGGGACCTGTCGGCGTTCCCAGGCCAGGCCGACCTCGAGCCGCCCTTCGTCGAACCGCGTGGTGAGGCCATGCCGGGCGAAGACGTGCTGCACGGTGGTGATCAGCGCGTCGCCTTCGCGGACGTTGGCGCTGTCACCGTGCCAGACGTTCAGCTCGAGCATCCCGTGCTCGACGGCGTGCCAGACGTCGGCCGGAGTGAAGTACGCGATACCGCGCGGGCGCCGACCACCGGCGGCGAGCCGGCGTAGCTCCGCGTCAGCCGCCCAGTGGTCGTCGACCGCCTCCAAGACCACGATCTGCGCGTCGCGCAGGTCGTCGAGCGCCGTCTGGAACCGGTCGTACGCCGTGACCTCCGGCCAGGTGCGCTGGTCGCGCGCGAGTTCGACCCAGGCCTGGTCGATCAGCCCGTCCGCCATGGCCGTGGCGTGGTCAAGATCGGCAAACTCGTCGACCGCGGCCTCCACGACCTCGGCGCGGACCAGATCCGGGCTTGCGTACCCAGCGCGGACCTGTACCCGCGCATAGGTGCGCAACTGCTCGAGGCGAGCCTCCCGGCTCGGGCTGCCGATCGCCATCAGCTGGTAGGTCGGCGGGTCGAGTCCGACGTCACCAGCCGCGTTCGGCCAGCCGGTGCGGCTGAGCGATGTCGTCGACGTTGATGCCGACCATCGCCTCGCCGAGTCCGCGGGAGACCTTCGCGATCACGTCGGGGTCGTCGTAGAACGTGGTCGCCTTGACGATCGCCGCCGCCCGCTCCGCGGGGTTGCCCGCCTTGAAGATACCCGAGCCGACGAAGACGCCCTCGGCGCCGAGCTGCATCATCATCGCCGCGTCGGCGGGCGTGGCGATGCCGCCGGCCGTGAACAGCACCACCGGCAGCTTGCCGGCCGCGGCGACTTCTTTCACGAGGTGGTAAGGCGCCGTCAGCTCCTTCGCCGCGACGTACAGCTCGTCGTCACCGAGCACCGTCAGTCGGCGCAGCTCAGCCCGGATCTGCCGCATGTGCGTGGTGGCGTTCGAGACGTCGCCGGTGCCGGCCTCGCCCTTGGAGCGGATCATCGCCGCACCCTCGGTGATGCGGCGCAGCGCCTCGCCGAGGTTGGTCGCGCCACACACGAAGGGAACGGTGAACGACCACTTGTCGATGTGGTTGGCGTAGTCGGCCGGGGTGAGCACCTCGGACTCGTCGACGTAGTCGACGCCCAGGGACTGCAGCACCTGGGCCTCCACGAAGTGCCCGATCCGGGCCTTGGCCATGACCGGGATGGAGACCGCGTCGATGATCGCGTCGATCATGTCGGGGTCACTCATCCGCGAGACGCCGCCTTGCGCCCTGATGTCGGCCGGCACCCGCTCGAGCGCCATCACCGCAACGGCGCCGGCGTCCTCAGCGATCTTCGCCTGGTCGGCGTTGACGACGTCCATGATCACGCCGCCCTTGAGCATCTCCGCCATGCCGCGCTTGACGGGTGACGTCCCGGTCACCTGCACGTCGTCTCGATGGGACTGGTCTGGCGTGGTGGGGAGGCTCTGCTGGTTCACGATGCACCTTCGGTTCGGGTCCGGCTCGGGGTCTTCATCGTACGGCGGCTCCGGGCGACGACTCCAATCCCGGGGGTCAGCGCGACCCACGGCGGCCACGTTCGGCTCCGGGTCAGCGCGACCCACGGCGGCCACGTTCGGCTCCGGGTCAGCGCCGCCCGACGTCGTACGGCGGCATCCGGTCGTCGAACCCGACGGTCTGCGGGGCGGCCGCGTGGCCGGCCAACCGGAACCAGCGCACGCGTCGGCGACTGCGCAGGTCCCGGGTGGAGGTCACTAGGTCGTCGTGGATGCGCCGCGCCACCGCCAGGCGCCGAGCGGCGTCCAGCACCTCGCGCGTCGGTCCTGCCCCTGGCGGTGGATCAACCGCATGCAACGCCGCGGTCAGGTCCGACTGCGCCTGCCAGAAGTCGCCGTCAGGTCCGTGTAGCACCCCATGGGCAGCGTCGCCGACCAGGACCGCCGAGGCAAGGTCGAGATCGGGGTCGTGACTGAGCTCCTGAGCAGCGACGGCTCGGCGCAGTGCCTGCTCTTCGAGCATCGCAGCCGCGACGGCACAGCGCAGGTGCAACCGGTCGAGCCGCGTGGCGGTCCAGACGCACCACAGCGTGGTGACGACCGTGACGATGAGCAGTGCGGCCACGAGGGTCCAGCCGCCGAGGGTCACCGGTGCGGCCAACCGGTCGATGGGAGGACCGCGTCGTACACCGCGGTGATCTCGTCGGTGACATGGGACCAGTCATAGCGTCGAACCGCTGTCATAGCCCGCTGTGCCATATCCCGCGCCGCAACCGGGTCCCGAAGCACGTCGAGCACCGTCGCCGCGCACCCGGCCGGGTCACCGGCGGTGAACATCCGGCCAAAGGCGCCGCGGCCCAGCACCGCGGAGAAAGCGGGCAGGTCGCTCGCCACGACCGGTGTGCCCGACGCCATTGCCTCCACCACCACCATGCCGAAACTCTCGCCGCCGGTGTGCGGCGCCACGAAGACGTTGCTCGACGCGAACAGCCGGGCCCGGTCCTGGTCCGGCACCTGACCAAGCACGTGCACCGCGCGTCGTACGTCTGGGGCGAGAGATTCCAGCACGCGAGGATTTCCTCGCCCGGCCACCAGGACCCGCAGCCGCGGCTCGGCAGCGAGCAGCGTCGGAATCGCCGCGGCAAGCACACCGAGACCCTTGCGTGGTTCGTCCAGCCGACCGAGGAACGACAGCACCGGTGTCGGGCCGGCCCCGGTGTCGAGGTCGAAGGGCGCACCGTTGGCGAAGACGCGGCACGACAACCCGTTGGGAATGACGACCGGCTCCTTGCCGACGTGGCGGACCGACGTCGTCCGGGCCTCCTCTGACACCGCGATCCGGGCAGCGATCTTGTCCACCGACGGCCGCAGGAGGGCGGACACCGACGTCATCGCGCGCGACCGTGGCCCAGCCACGTGGAACGTCGCGACCACCGGCTGCTCGGCGGCCCACAGCGCCAACAGTGACACGCTCGGGATCAACGGCTCGTGCAGGTGCACCACGTCGAAGCCGCCCTCGGCGAGCCAGCGGCCGGTGCGCGCGGCCACCCGCGGCCCGAAGGCCAGCCGAGCGACCGACCCGTTGTACGGAACGGGTACCGCCTTGCCCACGAGCTCGACGTACGTCGGCTGCACGATGGCCGACTCCCCCGGCGCAAGCACCCCGACCTCGTACCCGCGTCGCGCGAGTTCCGCAGCCAGGTCACGGACGTGGTTCTGGACACCTCCCGGTACGTCGAGCGAGTAGGGGCAGACGAGCCCGACCCTCACAGCTCCTCGCTCTCCTGGTCCTGCCGACGTGCCACCGCGTCACGAGCCTCGAGGTCGGCCGAGAAGATCGGCTGCAGCATGTGCCAGTCCTCGGGTCGCCGACGGATGGCGTCGGAGTAGAAGTCGGCGAGTTGCTGCGTCATCGCCCGTGCCCCGTCCTTGCCGGACTGCGGCTCGATGATGTCGCTGAAGTGCAGGCGGAGCAACGGACCGCGGTACTCCGACGTCAGGGCGACCAGCGGAGCGCCGGTGATCCTCGCGAGAGCGGCAGCCCCGGCAGGTAACCGCGCCCGCTCCCCCAAGAGATCCACCTCCACCCCCGAGCCCGACAGGTCACGGTCGGCCACCAGGCAGACGAGCCGGCCCCGGCGGATCGCCGCGCGCAACCCCGACAGTGGATTGTCGCCGCCGGTCAACGGATGCACCTCCATCCCCAACGCCGTCCGGTAGCCGACGAACCGGTCGTAGAGCACGTCGGGTTGCAGCCGCTCCACGACGGTCGACACCGGCATACCCGTCAGACAGGCCCAGGCCCCCGCCAGGTCCCAGTTGCCCATGTGAGGAAGGGCGATGATGCCTCCGCCACCCTCGTCGAAGCGGGCGCGGAACCGGTCCTCACCCGTAGTGACAACACTGTCGACGATGCGCCGCTGGGTCCACGACGGCAGCAGGAACACCTCGTGCCAGTACCTGAAATACGACCGCATCGCCTGCTGGGACAGCGCACGCAGAGCTGCCTCGTCGCGGTCGGGTGCGGCGCGGCGCAAGTTGGCCTCGAGCTGACGGATCCCGTCACCACGCTGCTGCCACAACCGGTCGGCGGCGCTCTCCAACACCCGTGCCCCGGCCGCCTCGGGCGTGTGGCGGGTGACGGCCCATCCGAGCCGGAAGGCGTAGTCGACCAGTCGGTCACGTGGCGGGACACGCACGTTCATCCGGACGCACTCGGGTCGCTCAACGCCTGCCGACGAACCAGCACCATCCGCTGGACGACGGTGGCCGTGCTGGCGACGGCCAGCGCCCACAGCACCACGGCCAGCAGCACTGGGAGGTCGAAGAGATCGGACAACCCTGCCATCACGAGCACCGAGACGAGGCGGTCGGAGCGCTCGGCGATCCCACCCTTGGCCTGCATCCCGAGGCTCTCGGCCTTGGCGCGGGCGTATGAGGTCACGGAACCCATGACCAGCGTCCACAAAGCGACGTACGCCAGCAGTCGGTCGTCACCCGGCCCGAACAGATAGATGGCGATGCCGGCGAAGATCGCCCCGTCGCCGACCCGGTCCAGAGTGGAGTCGAGGAACGCGCCCCACTTCGACGAGACACCGAGCGTGCGCGCCATGTAGCCGTCGATCAGATCGGAGAACACGAACACGGTGATCACGAGGACGCCGACGAACAGCTGGCCGCGAGGGAAGAAGACCAGTGCCCCCGACACGACTCCCGCCGTCCCCACCATCGTCACGGTGTCCGGTGACACGTGCAACCTGATGAGCAGATGGGCGATCGGCTTGAAGACCCCTGTCCAGAACTGACGGAAGCGCTCGAGCATCGGGTGGTGCCCTCTCTCGAGTCCTCAAAAGCCGACGCCGACGTTGCGGGTGGGGACGTGCGGCCGGGCATCGATGGTACCCGGCGGACGTCCGTGAACGGGCGGTCGCATCCCTTGTGCGCAGAGGCGCGAGAGGTGAAGGGTGGAGGACCACAGGGATCGGGTCGGCACCCCCGAGTCGGCGCGTGGCGGGACTCGCCGACGGCCACGTCGGGCTGCACACGACGCGGGCCGGCCGAGGAACACGAAGGAGTGGGCCGAGATGGCGGGAAAGAACACGGGAGGTGGTGTCGTCGAAGGGGCGGCGCACCAGCCGGCCGAGCCGAACAGCATCCGAAACGTCGTCCTGGTGGGGCCGGCCGGCAGTGGGAAGACCAGCCTCGTCGAGGCGCTGCTCGTCAACGCGGGCGAGATCGCCCGGGCCGGCCGGGTCGAAGACGGTACGACGGTGTCCGACCACGACGAGGCCGAGGTCCGACAGCAGCGCTCGGTCGGGCTCACGCTGGCACCCCTGCTATGCGACGGCGTGAAGGTCAATCTGCTCGACACCCCGGGATACGCCGACTTCGTGGGTGATCTGCGGGCTGGGCTGAGAGCAGCCGACTGCGCCCTGTTCGTGGTGGCCGCCAACGAAGGTGTGGACGGCATGACGCGCGTGCTTTGGCAGGAGTGCGAGGCCGTGGGCATGCCCCGTTGTGTGGTCATCAGCAAGCTCAACCACGCCCGCGCCGACTACGACGGGGTGCTCGCGCAAGTGCAGCAGGAGTTCGGTGCAGGCGGGGGAAAGGTCGCCCAGTTGTACGTTCCCGTCCCGCACGACGGCTCCGACATCGACGACCTGGTGGCGTTGCTGTCCCAGACAGTGTCGGACCACTCGAGCGGCGGACGCACCGTGCGTGAGCCCACCGAGGACGAGCAACTGCTGCTGGACGAGCATCGTGGGACGCTGATCGAGGGTGTGATCGAGGAGTCTGAGGACGAGTCGCTGATGGACCGCTACATGGGCGGCGAGGAGATCGACTTCCAGCTACTCGTCGACGATCTCGAAACTGCCGTGGCGCGGGCCAGCTTCTTCCCGGTCATCCCGGTGTGCGCGCTGACCGGGCTCGGGCTCGACGAGCTGCTCGAGATCGTCACGAAGGCGTTTCCCGCGCCGTCCGAGCATCCGATGCCGGCGGTGTTCACGACGATCGGCAAGCCGGTCGAGGGCGTGTCGTGTGACCCCGACGGCACCCTGCTCGCCGAGGTGGTGAAGACGACGTCCGACCCGTACGTAGGGCGGATCAGCCTCGTCCGGGTGTTCTCAGGGACCATCCGCCCCGACGCCACCGTCCATGTGTCCGGGCACCAGTCACAGTTTCGTGCCGACCGGGATGCCTACGACTCGCACCCCGACCATGACGAGGACGAACGCATCGGTGCGTTGTCGGCACCCCTCGGCAAGCATCAGCGCTCGCTCCAATCGTGTATCGCCGGTGACATCTGCGCGATCGCCAAGCTGTCTCGGGCCGAGACCGGCGACACGCTCAGCAACCAGGACAACCCGTTGGTCATGGAACCGTGGACGATGCCGGAGGCTCTGCTGCCAGTCGCCGTCGTCGCGCACACCAAGTCCGACGACGACAAGCTCGGCCAGGCCTTGCAGCGGATCGCCGCCGAGGATCCGACCGCCCGCATCGAGAACAACCCCGAAACCCTGCAGCTGGTGCTGTGGTGCATGGGCGAAGCCCATGTCGACGTCGTGCTGGACCGGCTCACGCACCGGTACGGCGTCCAGGTCGACCAGGTCGATGTCCGCGTCCCGCTGCGCGAGACACTGGCTGCACCGTCGAAGGGCCGCGGCCGGCACGTCAAGCAGAGTGGGGGTCACGGTCAGTACGCCGTGTGCGAGATCGAGGTCGAGCCGATGCCACCGGGAACCGGGTTCGAGTTCGTCGACAAGGTCGTCGGAGGTTCCGTCCCCCGCCAGTTCATCGCGAGCGTCGAGAAGGGCGTCCGCGCCCAGCTCGTCCGCGGCCTCCAGGCCGGCTACCAGGTCGTCGACCTCAAGGTGACCCTGTACGACGGCAAGGCGCATAGCGTCGACTCGAGCGACATGGCCTTCCAGACGGCGGGCGCGCTCGCCCTGCGGGAGGCGGCGAACGCCGTCGGTGTGCGGCTGCTGGAGCCGATCGACACCGTGGACGTACTCATCGACGACGACTTCGTGGGCGCGGTGATGGGCGACCTGTCCACGCGACGGGCGCGAGTGCACGGGACCGAGCCGGTGGGATCGGGACGTACTCTCGTTCATGCCGAGGCGCCGCAGCTCGAGTTGGTCCGCTACGCCACGGAGCTGCGGTCGCTGAGCCACGGCACAGGGACGTTCACGCGGTCGTTCTCACGCTACGACGTCGTGCCCGGCCACGTTGCCGAGAAGCTGGTCAGCTCGGCGCACTGACCAAACCGACCAGCCAGACCCCGCGAGATCCACCGCGATCTGCGTGCAAGGAGCGACTGCGTGCCGAAGACGTCGCGTCTGCGCGCTGCGGTTACCGGGGTCGTCGCCACCGTGGTCGCGGTGTCGTCGATGGGATGCGGGAAGACCAGCGACGAGCCGCCGATCACGCCGCCGGCGCCGCGGGGGAAGTCGATCGAAGTCGACGCCTGCGAGCTGCTGCCCCAGAGGTCAGCATCCGCGCTCATCGATCGGCCACTGCGGATGGTGGGACAGCGAGTGCAGCCGCCGCGGCTCGAGACCCTGACCTGCGACCTCGGGGTGCGGTTTGCGGACCCCGTGGTGAGTGTGGAGCTGACCACCGATCCCGTGGCCCAGGTCATCTTCGAGCAGGCGTACGGCGAGGAGGCCGGGGGTAACCCGGTGCGAGTCAAACGACTGCCGGCACTCGGCATCTTCCGGTCTGAAGGTGACGAGCAGTCGATCCATGTGTACGTCCGCGGAGCTGTGCTCGCGGTGCGCTCGAACCTGGCGTTGCGGCCGCCGTTGTCGCGCTCCGAACTGGTGGACCTGGCGCGGCTGGCGACGCGCCGGCTCCCCAAGAACCCGGTTCTACGCGAGACAGCCCAGCTGGACCGGTGTGCTGCGGTGGACTCCGACGCAGTGACGCGCGCCCTGGACCGGCCGGTCTCGCTGGCCCAGGAGTTCGCATCGGGTCTCGACGTGCAGTGTTCGTGGGGCGGCCAGCCAGGCGCCGTGACCGTGAGCGTCACGACAGACGAGGCCACGCTGCGGCGATGGCGGGCCACGGTTGACGACGCGGCGTCGTACGTGGCGGTGCCCTGGCCGGACACGAGCGGCGACGTCCGCGCGTACTCGAGCCGCGAGGTGGCCGGTGACCTCGTCGTGCTCGACGACGCCCACCTGCTGCGGGTGAGCCTCACGCCGAGCGCGGGATTCTCCGAAGCCGACATCGAGACCACCCCCGCCGAGCTCGACCTCGCCGCCGACGTGGTCCGGGCCTACTTCGCGTCCCCGTGAGCGGAAGTGGGTGCGCCGAGCGCTGGGCACTCGAGGTTTCGGGAAGTTCTGATCCCCCAGGACGGGCCAGAGTTACCCGGAACCAGAAACCCCTCCAGCGAGTCCCGCCGCGAGCACGAGGTTCTGGGAACACCTGACCCGCCCCGGCGGGCTGAAGCCTCCCCGAACCGCTAGGCGTCGCGCGCTCCGGAACCGCTAGCCGGACGGCCAGCTGTCGGCGAGCAGGGCACGGGTATCGCGAAGCAACTGCGGGAGCACCTTGGTCCTGCCGACCACCGGCATGAAGTTCGTGTCCCCACCCCAGCGCGGCACCACGTGCTGGTGCAGATGCGCGGCGATCCCCGCCCCGGCGACGGTTCCCTGGTTCATCCCGATGTTGAACCCGTGGGCGGCACTGGCCTCGCGGACGGCAGCCATCGCCCGTCGCGTCAGTGTGGCGACGTCCACCACCTCGACCCCGGTGAGGTCGGTGTAGTCGGCGACGTGTCGGTACGGGCACACCATCAGGTGGCCCGGGTTGTAGGGGTAGAGGTTGAGCACGGCGTACGCGTGCTCACCTCGACGAACGATGAGCCCTTCCTCGTCCGACATCGCCGGGATCGTGCAGAAGGGGCAGGACTCGTCGTCGGCTGGGTCGGGCTTGTTCTCGCCCTTGATGTAGGCCATCCGATGCGGGGTCCACAACCGGAAGAACGGGTCGGAGGTCCCAGCCCCGGGCTGCTGCTCGTACTGCACGTCTTGTTGCCGACCTCCCAAGGAGTCGCTCATACCTGAATGCGCTTCCGCACGGCGTCGGCGACCCGGGTGATGGCCTCGGCCTTCGCGACGCCGTTGTCCTGCTCACCATTGCGGTACCGGAACGAAACCGCGCCCTGCTCGACGTCGGCGTCGCCGGCGATCAGCATGAACGGCACCTTCTGCAGCTGAGCGTTGCGGATCTTGCGTTGCATCCGGTCGTCGGAGTCATCGACCTCTACGCGCAGCCCCTGTTCGGACATCTGGGCCGCGACCCCCCGCAGGTAGTCGTGGTGTCGCTCGGCGATCGGGATGGCGACGGCCTGCACGGGCGCCAGCCAGGGCGGGAAGGCGCCCGCGTAGTGCTCGACCAGCACGCCGATGAAGCGCTCGATGGACCCGAACTTGGCCGAGTGGATCATCACCGGCCGCTGCCGCGAGCCGTCAGCAGCCTGGTACTCGAGCTCGAAGCCGCGCGGCTGGTTGAAGTCGTACTGAATCGTCGACATCTGCCAGGTACGCCCGATGGCGTCGCGGGCCTGCACCGAGATCTTGGGTCCGTAGTAGGCGGCACCGCCGGG
>Ga0136617_10000550_pt1 | contig 31663 bp, 33 predicted proteins | sample AntDrymUQ3222106_2_FD_129672 | JGI IMG/M metagenome (GOLD analysis project Ga0136617, IMG submission 129672) | Polar desert sand microbial communities from Dry Valleys, Antarctica - metaG UQ322 (21.06) | ecosystem: Environmental > Terrestrial > Soil > Desert | place: Antarctica: Dry Valley... | reverse complement strand
TGGATGAGACGGATAAGTGGAAGAACTTGGCGGCATTGAAGTTTGCTTATATTTTAGGTTGGTGATTGCGAAGCAAACACGAATTTATTAAGATCGATTTGACTCGTTCAACCAACGGTGAAGCTGCGGCAGGGCGGCTTCGGCGGTTTCCCTCACGAAATAGTCTTCATCCTGCGGAGCTTCGACCGGATAGTTAATGACGCGGCCGTCGGGTGCGATGTATCGTTCCGGATCGACAAAGATGACCCTCAACCCTCGTTCGCGGGCACGCATCTGGACCAGCCGCCTATCGGCGTGTACGCCCACGACCAACAGCGACCGCGCACGCGCGTCGTAGTCGATTTGCGGATAGTACGGCCCCCAATCGTAGTTACGCAACGAGATTTCGGGCAGTCCGCGGTCGGAGGCGAGACAGTCGAAGTTGTTGGTAATGACCGGGCCGACTACCAAGCCACGCTTTGCGAAATCGACAATTACTTCGTGGAATTCGGTACCCTCGGCCACGGCACAGGCACGATAGATGTCGGTCATCTCCGCATATTTCTTTTCAGGCGAACGGAGGACATCCAGAAGGCCGTCTTGTTTGGCTCGGAATATAAAACCGTAATCGGGCAGCGATACGCCGTAGATGCGGTGAAGGCCGGAAAGATGCGGGATGCCGGCGGCGATCGAGGGGCCGCAGCCGAGTTCGAGTTGGGCGGGCAGATGCTCCGCGATCTGTTCGGGCGAGATAATTGTGGGCGATCCGCGCTGCAGTGTCTTGCGCAGGCCGACTTCGAAAAAGACTTTCCACGGGCGCTCGTCCCAACCGTCGGGACGCGAACAGCCGTCGGTCGTCAGCCATAGCTCCAGACTCTCGTATCCGGGCGGCAGCGAACGGCCGCGTTTCGCGTCTTCCGGGTGAACGCTGCACCGGACAAGGCGCGCAACCAGATCGCCTCGTCTGAATCGTTCCTGATCCAATCCTCTGGCCTGCTCTCTTCCGTCAGCCAGCCAATTGCCTTCGCGCAGCCCTAGCCGGATAGTGGACTCGTACTCGTCAATGTCCGCTGCGGGCAGGCTGAGGTGCAGCCACAAATAAGGGCGGCGCAGCAGGAACGATAGCCCTTCGATACCGTACTCATCGTGAAAGTGAACGATGCGGCGGCGCTGATCTTCCGGCCCTGTCCAACCGGAGAGCCGCGCGTTCGACGGGTGTTGATGACGACGCCATATGGATTCCGTCCACCGCCGGTGCCAGCCGCTTGCGTCGGAGTCGATGTGATTGTGATATCGCCAAAGCTGGCGGTCAGACATTTCCGGGATGATAACGAACGGGAACTTCATTTATATTTCTTCTCCGCGATAATTCGTAAGTCCGCCGACCGGCAATCGGCGTCGAGTTGATCCAGTTCCGCCTCCGAAAGAAAGCCGGCCAGGAGCCGGATATTGCATTCGCTTTCGATGCTAACAGCCCGCAACCCCGCTTGATCGAGCAGAAGCTTCAAACTTTCGACGGAGAATAGCCAAAGATGGTCGCGGCGAAACGACCGGTACGAGGCGCCGAAGATTTCGCGTTCGAGCGACTGCATATTCGGAACCACCAGCGCCAGAACGCCATTAGGCGACAAAGCTCCGGCAGCCAGCAGAAGCTCGCCGGCAGGATCGTCGAGGTGCTCCAGGAGAAACTGATAACATACGATGTCGTGTAAGCCTGTCATGATCGCACCGGATTCGACTGCGTCGGCGAGGGTTCCGGTGAACGTATTTTGCCCGTATAGCTCCAGCGCGGTTTTTGCCGCATGTGGATTGAGATCGACGCCTGCGGTTTTAAATCCTAAATGCTCCGCTCCGGCCCGCGTATAGCCGAATCCGCTGCCGATTTCTAAAAACGTCCGCAACGGGCGGCCGGTTCGTTTCTGAATCCATTCTACAAGCCGCTGCCCTTTCGACTCGCGATACCTGTGTTCCGCGAGGTAGTTGTCGTACCCGGCGTCCTTCCGGCGCCGATAATAATCCGGCTGCGAGTAAATCGAGCTGTTTGCTCCTCCCTGCAGCAACACCCCCAAACCGCAGACGCCGCAGGAGCCATACACCAACGGCGATGCTGCTTCCTGCTGCCGTGCAGCCACGACCGTCACGGCGTCTGTTTTGCAAACAGGGCAACCCCGGACGTATTCGAAAGATTCATCGAGTACCGCTTCGGAAGGGGCAATAGATCTCCAGATTTGTCCTAGCACGCGGATTCGGGACGCGAGGCTTTCATTTCCATCCGGACATTCCGCGATATATCCGTCCACCAACCGCCGCCAGCAGGCTTCGTCGATCCGCAGCGTCCTCAGAACGAGGGTAAGCCATTCCGGATCAGTAATCATAAGCGTTTCATGAGGCGGTAACGAACAAATGCGCGGCAAAGATCAGCCGCCACACGGGTTGTCACGCGGAACGGCAATGGCCCCAAAAAGGACTGCCCTGCCACGCGCTCATCGAAGGGAGTCGGCAATGAACACACCGAAAAGCCGCGTGCCCGCGCCGCGACCATTACCAGTGCCTGGAAGTAGCGAAATCCGTGACGTCCTTCCAGCAGCGTTAGAAAACTATCGCGGCGGCACAGAAGGAAACCCGACTTGTTGTCGTCCAGCGTCATATCGAACAGGCCGTTGAGCAGCGAATTGAGCCCGCGGGATAGCAGATAGCGCGAATCGACGGGACGCTCCACGCGAACCCGCGCGCCTTGCACTATATCCACGCTTGACTCCAGTCGGGCCAGATAGAGCCGATGAATCTCTTCGGGTCGGTACTGCAAATCGGCATCCAACGTGCAGATAATATCACCTCGCGCGGCCCACGCACCTGTCCGCCAGGCTTCCGGTAAGCCGCGATTCTCCTCGTGCCGCCGCGTCGCGAGGAACGGGTAGCACCTGGAGAGTTTCTGTAAAATAGTCCAGGTTCGATCAGTGGAGCCATCGTCCACTGCTACCAGTTCCGCCCTGTTCGAAAACGAATCGCGGATGACGGGCTCCATCCGCTCCAGCAGCAAGGGCAGGCTCGCTTCCTCGTTGAAACAGGGAACGATTATGCTCAGTTGCAGGCTCATGTCAGCTGTATCGTGGACAATCGTTGATACGTAAATGTCGTTTAAATCAGAGGCACTCAATTACAACCCAAGTCTTCAGCCAGTGTAACGCGAACTGTACGTTCTGCGCTACAATGGCGGAAATTCCCGGACTCAAATTCTTTCGCTCGGATGAAAACCCGCTTAATCGGGTCAATCAACAATTCCGGTTGAGGCTGAGCGTAAACTTTAAGTTAGGTGTTGCCAGATAACTCCCGGGCGTTATCGAAGGTTGCTTTGAATGATTTTATCACACAAAACAATTGTCACCGGCGGTGCCGGATTTATCGGCAGTGCTGTTGTTTGGAGGCTGAATGAGTTAGGGCATGACGATATTTTGATCGTTGACCGATTGGACGAAACGGATAAATGGAAAAATCTCGTTCCGCTCAAATTTGCCGATTATCTGGACGCCGATGATTTTCTAGACAAATTGGGCAGCTTCAAAGAAGCTGAAACGCTATTTCACATGGGCGCGTGTTCGTCCACCACCGAACGCGATTCGGATTATCTAATTCGCAATAATTATCAGTATACAAATGACTTGGCTAAATGGTCGGTTGCGAACGACGTACGATTTATTTATGCATCTTCCGCAGCGACTTATGGCGACGGCTCGGCAGGAATGAGCGACGGCGTTGACAATTTGGACAGACTTCGTCCATCGAATATGTATGGGTATTCGAAGCATTTGTTTGATAAATATGCATATCGGGAAGGATTGTTCGATCAGATAGTCGGACTAAAATATTTCAACGTATTCGGTCCGAATGAAAATCACAAGGGCGATATGCGGAGCCTTGTGAATAAAGCTTATTCGCAGATAAACAAGACCGGGAAGCTGCAGCTTTTCAAGAGTAATCACCCGGATTATGCCAACGGCCAGTTTGGACGTGATTTCATTTATATCAAGGATACAGTCGACGTGACGCTGCATTTTATGCAGAATCGTACCGGCGGTTTGTATAACGTCGGATCGGGTAAAATGCAGACGTGGAACGAGTTAGCCGTCGCCATATTTTCCGCAATGGATTTGCCGCCGAATGTAGAGTTTATAGACATGCCGGAACATCTTCGCGACCGCTACCAATATCATACGCAAGCAGACGTGACTCGGATTCAGCGAACGGGATTCGACTTGCAGCCCATGCCACTGCCGGAAGCTGTCGCGGATTATGTGCAGAACTATTTGATTCCGGGGAAATTACTGGGCGAGTAGAGCTTGTAAATTGGGGAAGCGTTGGAGTTCCGCCTTTCGGCGGCTCAAGTTCGCGGGGTAAAGCCGGCTAAAGGACGAACTCCAACGGATGTATGAAAATATTTCACGGAACGGAGAATGCGAATATTGCACGACCGACGGTATTGACGCTTGGGGTTTTTGACGGGCTTCATCTCGGGCATCAAAGGATAATGCAAACGGTGGCGGAGCGTGCAAAGGCTGTTGCGGCCGTCGCTACCGCGATTACTTTTGATCCGCACCCGCGAGCCGTTCTTCATCCCGACTCCGCTCCGCCGCTGCTGCAAACGCTCGATCAGCGTCTCGCCAATTTCAAAGTACTCGGTATCGAACAGGCAATTGTTATCCCCTTCGATCATAAATTTGCCGACCAGCCGGCGGAGACTTTTCTGTCCGATATTATCCGCGACCGGCTGCACGCGAAGGAAGTTTATCTCGGGAAGGGCTTCGAATTTGGCAAAAACCGGGGTGGTAACATTGAACTTTTGCGGAATAGGAGCCAGGAGCTGGGTTTTTTAGCGGACGAGGTTGATGAAGTCTGCCTGCGTGGAGAGCGCGTCAGCTCATCGAAAATTCGCAAGCTTCTTTCCGAGGGACGAACAAATCTCGCCCGCCGAATGCTGGGGCGGCCTTACGGGGTCGAAGGAGTCATAATCCGCGGGAACCGCCGGGGCCACACTATCGGATTTCCGACGGCTAATCTCAGGCCGCATAACCGCGTCATTCCCAGATACGGCGTTTATGCGACGGCCACGCTCGTTGACGGTGTATGGCGGCGGAGTATTACGAATATTGGCGTTCGCCCGACGTTTGAGAACGAGGCGGAGCCCTCGATCGAAACTTATATTTTCGATTTCAAAGGCGATCTTTATGGAGATGTGCTGCGCGTCCGCTTTCTCCACCGTATCCGCGACGAGCGTAAGTTCAGTGGAATAGATGAGTTAAAGGCCCAGATCGAGCGCGACTCGCAGCATGCTCTGAACTATTTCCGGCACGAGGGCGTACGGAATATGTTAGATTTGTTTTGAGGTGGTTTTATGGACATTATGATTACCGTTTCGGAGAAGACTGAGCAGAACATTCGAGAGAAGGCAGAGGAAAACGGAAAAGAAATCGCGGCATTTGTCGAAGAAATCGTCCTTCCGATTCCGGCAATTACCGAAACTGCATATTTCGTTTCGAAGAATCTCGGAGCTTTTGCCCATGCCGATTTTGTCCACGGCCTACCGGATATGAATGTGAACTTTGAAGCCCCCAATTTACTGAAGACTTCGTTCGTTCCGCCGAAATTCTTCGTAGATACAACGATGCAAACTTAGATTTTGTAGATGCATACATTGTTGCAATTGCCGAGAGAAGTAACACTACTAAAATCCTGACTATCGACCACCGGCATTTCGGGATTTTCAAACCTTGTTCATTGCGAATCGTTTGAAATTCTGCCTGAATCTATAAAAATAGGTGACATTCGGCCGATGCTGCTAACGATTTTGACGAAAAATTGAGTGGACAAAGCCCGCGTCTGCGGCAGCATCGAAAATCTTCATTATAATTAGTTTTGAATTTACGTTTAGGCCGCTTTTATTTAAATGAACGATTTTACGAACAAACAGAGTTTCGCGGTTAAAAAGGCAAGAATCGAGCCGGTTGCGGAAAACGGTAATAGTAAACATGTTCTTCTTCCGACACCGCAGTTGCTCAGTGCGAAGCGGGTTTCGAACGAGGAACTGATCGCCGAGGAGAAGCTTCTCATCGCAAAAGAAAGCGAGGTCGGGCGAAATTACATCGGCCTTCGCGGTTATATGCGCATCGTGCATGTATCGAGGGTCATCGGCAAACTCTCACTCTATCTATACCTCGATCAGTATGACATTCACTACGCACAGCAACTTAAACATGCAAAAATTAGACTGACAACCGCCGAACGGCTGACACGAATGGCTGTTTACGGTGAAAAGCTTTACGGTATTCGTTTGTGGTTTTTCCATAAATTCCTGCTTTTGCTTCGCCGGATTTTTGTTGGCGGCGAAAGAAACAAGGAACGCAATCATGAAAAGCAGGCCGTTTGGCTTAAGGAAAAGTTGATTGAGCTCGGGCCGACGTTTATCAAGATCGGCCAATCGATGGGTACGCGAGCCGACCTTCTACCGCTGCCTTTTGTAAAAGCTCTGGGCGAACTGCAGGATAGCGTTCCTCCTTTTCCTAATGAAATAGCTTTCGCGCGGATCGAAAAGGAACTCGGACGGAAGATCGGAGAGGTTTACGCCGAATTCGAACTCGCGCCGGTTGCTGCCGCTTCTCTGGGACAGGTATATAGAGCAAAACTTTTTACAGGCGAGGAGGTCGCGGTAAAGGTCCAGCGTCCGAATCTGGAGGCGATAATCAAGGGCGACATTGGCATTTTACAAAGCGTCGCCAGGTTCGCAGAGCGATTTCCGCAGCTAAATGAGAATGCAGATTGGTCGGGAATGCTGCACGAATTTGACGTTACTATCCACGAAGAAATGGATTACGCGGCGGAAGGAAGAAATGCCGAACGATTCAGGGAAAACTTTAAAAATTGGGAAAATATACACGTTCCCACGATCTACTGGAACGAGACGACCTCGAGAGTGCTGACGATGGATTTTATACACGGCACCAAGGTCACGGATTTGGAAGGGCAGCACGAACGCGGCATTTCTCCTGAAAAAGTCAATAGATTGCTGATAAAAACATATCTAAAACAGCTTCTTGAAGACGGTTTTTTTCATGCCGATCCGCATCCGGGCAATCTGTTGGTAATGGATGACGGCCGGCTCGCTTTTTTCGATTTCGGAATGGTGGGACGCATCACGCCGGAGCTTCAGGCGAAAATGATCGATGCTTTTTTTCATGTCGTCAGTAAAGATCCGGCCGGGATAGCGCAGGATTTGATCGATCTTGATTTTCTCAAGCCCGGAACAAATCCCAATGTTGTGCGGCCGGTCGTCGAAAGAATGTTTCAGTTCCATCTGAATCTGAAGCTTAAGGACGTAAACTTTAAAGAGCTTACGTACGACCTGGCTGATGTGATGTACGATTATCCGTTTCGCCTTCCATCGAATTTTACCTACATCATGCGTGCTCTGATGACCCTCGAAGGCATCGGAATCATTACCGATCCAGAATTCAATTTTTTTGAAACCGCCAAGCCGTTTGCGAAGGAATTCATGCTCCGCCGAGAAGGAAAGGATTTTCGCAAAATGTTTGTCAGCAAACTGATGGGCCGCGACGAGGGCGGCAAAATAGATTGGGATCGGACGTGGAAACTTGCAAAAATGGCGTTCAAGACCGTGTTGAACAGCAGCAAATAGTCGCCGGCTTCTCGAGAGAATTTTATTCTCCTTCTCACTTATTTGCTTTGTTCATTTGAACACGCTGCGCTACTGTCGCGTGTCCGCCCCTACACATGCGAGACAAGGTAAGAAAATTTTCAAACAGGATTGCCATTAAAAAAATAAGGAAGGATTTTTCGATAGGGAAATTCAACGATGCGGGTTGGCGAATCGCTGGTGACATTCGTATCGAAAAATATTGGTCCGGTGAATTGGCTCCTGCCGGAAGACACTCGTCCGCAAAACTCCTGTGGTCGGACACCGCTCTGTACGTCAGCTTCGAAGCCATCCAAACCGAGCCTTTGATCGTTAGTGAATCGCCTAATCTGAAAAGCAAGACAATCGGCCTTTGGGATAAAGACGTATGCGAGATTTTCATTGCGCCTGATCGCAGCGAGCCCCGGAGATATTTCGAGTTTGAGATCGCACCGACCGGTGAATGGCTCGATCTTGCGATTGATTTTTCGTCGGGGAAGCGTGAAATCGATCAGGATTACGAGTCGGGAATGCAGTCCTCAACAAAGATCGAAGAACTTCAAGTGGTAATGGCTATCAAGATAGAATGGAAAGCTTTGGGAAACACGCCACAGGTAGGTGATATCTGGCTTGGAAATTTGTTTCGGTGTGTCGGCCGGGATGCCGATCGCGGCTATTTGGCGTGGCAACCTACACAAAGTGAAACACCGAACTTCCACGTACCGCAGAAATTCGGGGAGTTTGAATTTCACGAGTAGTTTGCCACAGGTGTCGCAGATAAATGTAAATTCGAGAATTCGGCAGATAAGTTTGCGGGGATATTACCTTTCGTTTAGGTTAAATTTAGGTAACGATTTGTATCACGGCTAAGATTCACGTTAACCCTGAAAAAGCTTCTCGTAGATAATAAAAGATCCAAGACCCAAGCTAAAAATTCCCGCACTGAAGCGGATTGCTTTATTCAGGATCGCAAAACGATTTGCCGTGAAATGAACCGGAAGCCCGATCAGAAAGCTCATTACCATCATTCCGCCAATAGAACCGACGCCGAAGATGAGTATATAGAGGAGTGCCAGGGCCGGTGACGGTATGGTCGGGACTACCAAAAGCATTAGTGCGGCGCTTCCGGCAAGGCCGTGGACCATTCCTATGATGATTGAACGCGGGCTGAATTTGTGGTGAGATGCCTCGGCCGGCTCGTCATCGTGCTCGTGAAGGTGCACGTGTGCGCGTGTGCCGTGCTCGTGTGTGTGGACGTGAATTTTTTTACTCTGAAAAAGTTTTCGCAGAGCATTTAAGCCGAGAAGTACCAGCATTCCCCCAACAATTGCCTCCAATTTCGCCTCAGTAGTTTCGGAGATCTGCAATTTGAGAAAAATTACCAGGATACCAACAGCAAAAAGTGAGATCGTATGTCCTACTCCCCAAAGGCCGCCTACAATTGAAGCCATGAAAAGGTTTTTCTTCTCGCTGACGATGGTTGAAACCGCAGCCAGATGATCAGCTTCAACGGCGTGCTGAAGGCCAAGGAGAAAGCCGATTAACAGCACCGAAAACGTTGTTAATTGGGGAGTTATTTCCATTTATTAAATTAGACGCTTTTTGGTCCGAAATTACAAATACCACCGACTGGTCAGACGGTCATGCCACCATCAACGGCAATCGTCTGTCCCGTAACATAGCTCGAGGCGTCAGACGCTAGAAAAACAACCACGCCCTTCAACTCGCCTTCCTCGCCAACGCGCGGGATGATGTTATTTTCCTGTATCGAACGCTCATAGATATCAATCACGGCATCGGCGAGTCGTGAATGAAAAAAACCCGGTGCAATGGCATTTACGCGAATTCCCTTGCGTCCCCAACTTGCCGCCAGCTCCCGCGTCAAACCGATCAATCCGGCCTTGCTCGCGGCATATCCGGAATAAAACGGCCCGTTTGCGCTCGATCTCATTCCAGCTATTGAGGCTATATTGATGATCGAGCCGCCGTTTTGTTTTAGCATTTCACGACCGGTCGTTTGAGCGAACAGAAAACAGCCGGTCAAATTTACGTCCAAAACATGTTTCCATTTATCCAGCGGCATTTCTTCCGGCATGGCGCCCCACGAAACTCCAGCGTTATTTATCAGAATATCCACCTTGCCGAAACGCCGAACCGTTTCGTCGACGACCGCTTGAACCTCGTCCGGTTTTGCGACATCGCAAATTTTTGCCGTTACATTAAAGTTATTCGCCCGAAATTCATTTACAGTTTCGTCCAGCCATTCCGCACGCCGCGCGCAAAGCATTAAATTCGCACCCGCTTCCGCCAGCGCTTCAGCCATTTCCTTGCCAATCCCGCGCGAGCCGCCCGTAACGATTGCGGTTTTGCCGCTCAAATCAAACAGATCCCGGATGTGTTTAGCCATAATAGATTTCGTAAATAGTAAATCGTAAACGGTGAATGGAAACAACTCACTATTTACGATTAGATGCGTTTGCTGTTTAATAAAAATATGAGCAAAACAGGGAAAGAGCTCGCATTCCTACGCGACCTTTATATAGCGCCCGACTGGACAACGCGATTTACCGACATTTTCGATAAAAACTTTAAATTCGGCGACGAAAAAGAGATTTTATATGTAAATGGCGGAACGGGAGCCCACCCGCTCCAGTTGCGGGAAAAACTCGGCGTGGATGTACGGTTCCAGGTGTATAGCGAAGATGAAGAGGCCAACATGCTCGCTCGGGGTAAAGCCGAAATGCTGGGTACGAAAATCGAATTTTCGGATGAGTTCCCGCGTGAGAGCTACGACCTGGTTATTGCGGACGCAACCTTCGTTGGGCCTGAGGAGTTATCCGAATTCATAGGAGAGATTATCGAGCTTTCCGATGCACGCGTGGCATTTATTCTGCCGACGGCGGGAAGCTTTGGCGAAATGTTTTCGGTGCTTTGGGAGAGCTTTCTGAACGCAGATCTGCTGGAAAACGCGCCAGAGGTCGAAAGACTGATCACTACGGTTCCGCAAATATCAAAGGTCGAGGCGATTGCCGAGAATTTAGGGCTTTTGCAGGTTAAATCAGTTACTGAAAACGAGATTTTCGAGTTTGCGAACGGCACTGAATTTATCGAATCGCCGCTAGTTGCGGATTTCCTTTTGCCGGCATGGCTCGGTTTCCTGAATGATGAAGAAATGGAACGGGCCTGCGCCGCCCTTACGCAAATTATAGACGAGAGTGCGGAGAATCTAACCTTTCGCTTTACCGTGAAAGCGACGCTCATAACGGGAGAAAAAAGCCAAAGCGACAAAGCCGAAAGGTGAAAGAGGGAAAAGTCGTTGTTCAAATAAACAATGCTTTTACGTCAGAGTCACTTAACTTACTTACTTTAGGACTGCTTTACTTCACCGCGCCGACGCATTTCTTCCATCAACACTTCGTCGCTCATGGATGAAATTTGCGGAGTTGCCACCGGTGTAGAGATATTTTTCTGAGCCATCTCGGCTCTTTCCTCATCTTCCGCTTCACGCATCCCGTCTTTAAAAGCTTTACGGGTTTGTCCGAATGATTTCGCTAGCTGCGGCAGGCGCGAGGCACCGAAAAGCAAAAACAGAACCGCAACGACTAAAATAATTTCTGTAGTTCCAAAACTTCCCATAATAATATTCCAAAGGGTTTAGACGTTGATCGCGTCTATATAGTTCGTCAACTGCAAATCCTACTGATTTTCATAATACATTTTATCCGACATAAAATCACTTAAAAAACATAATTCGCGTTTCTTTAAAACGCCATTCTCGATTAACGACGCTCAAATCTGTCCATTGCATCGACAAGAGCGGCGGTGATACCTTTTTCCGAAACCGAATGTCCCGCGTCGGGTATGACGATAAATTCAGCTTCCGGAAATGCCCGATGCAGATCCCATGCGGAAGTGATCGGACAAACGACATCATAGCGGCCCTGGACGATCACGGTGGGAATGTGCCGAATCTTATCAATATTCTCGATCAGATAATTCTCCGAAGGGAAAAACGAATTGTTCATAAAATAATGACATTCGATCCGAGCCAGCGAAAGCGCCTCATGCTCGCCTTCCCAATGATTCATCAAATCCTGATCCGGGAAAAGCTTTGAGGTCGAGCCTTCCCAAACGCTCCAGGCACGTGCCGCAGATAATCGTACCTTTTCATCATCGCTAGTTAGGCGTTTGTAATACGCTGTCATAAAATCGCCGCGTTCTTCCTCGGGAATTTCATCGCGATAGCGTTCCCAAAAATCCGGAAATATCTCGGACGCTCCGTATTGATAAAACCATTGAAGCTCTCTACGCCGCGTCAGGAAAATCCCACGAAGTATCAACCCGATGCAACGGCCGGGATGTGTTTCTCCATACGCAAGGCTCAAAGTGCTGCCCCACGAACCGCCGAAAACATACCATTTCTCGATCCCGAACTTTTCGCGCAAGGCTTCGATATCCTTGATGAGATCCCACGTGGTGTTCTCACGAAGCTCGGCGTGCGGCGTCGATTTGCCCGACCCGCGCTGATCGAAAAGGACTATATGATAAACGGCGGGATCGAAAAACTGCCGATACATAGGGATTAAGCCGCCGCCCGGGCCTCCGTGAAGGAAAACGACCGGGACGCCATCGGAATTTCCACAACGCTCGTAGTAAATCTCGTGAATATCGGAAACCTTGAGCATTCCCGAATCAAACGGCTCGATCTCAGGATAAAGTGTTTTCATCAACCAAATAATACTTGAATTTTAGCAAATTGTAACGCCGCCGTCCTGGCGGCTGTCGTGAGGGCATCTTGCCCCCATTCCTGGGCACGATGCTCATGATACGGCCGTCAGGATGCCCGTATTTAGTTCAGGAAATTATCGTGCCAAAGCTGGAATACGAGCAGCGTCCAAAGTTGTTTGTAATGGCTGGCCAGACCTTTCTCGTGTTCCTGCATAAGCTTTTGCACATACTCGGCTTCGAATAAACCTTGCGTTTTCAGTCGTTCGGGTGCGAGCAGATCATGCATCAACGGATTCAGCCGGCCTTTGAGCCAATCTGCGATCGGTATTCCAAATCCTTTTTTCGGCCGCTGAAGAATCGATTTCGGCAGCAGATCCTCAACAGCTTTTTTTAGAATGTACTTTCCTTTGTTACCTTTGAGCTTATATTCAAGCGGAAGCGAAGCGGCAAATTGTGCTACCCGCGGATCGAGAAAAGGAGCGCGGACTTCCAGCGAAACGGCCATTGAAGAACGGTCTACCTTTGTGAGAATATCCTCCGCCATATAGTAATTGATATCGAGAAACTGCATCCGCTCGATTTGATCCTGCGCGTCGCAAATTTCGAGCAGCCGCTTAGGCCCGGCGTAAATATCGGCAAACGTTTTTGTCAGCACATTTTCGGTAAGAAGACGCTTTTGCTCATCTATAGAAAATGAGCCGAACCATGAATGGTGACGTATAACCGGATCGTATTTAGCAGCCGCGACAAAGCGTTTTGCCTTATAATCGAATGAAAGATTGTTTGTCGAAACGGGAAGATTATTTACGATCGGCTCAATTAATCCCGCCCGCAAAAAACGCGGTATCGAATCATAAACGCTTGCCATTTTATGGCCGAAATACATTGGATATCCGGCAAATAGCTCATCACCGCCGTCACCCCCGAGAGCCACGGTTACGTGTTTTCGAACAAAACGAGATAACAGAAATGTCGGGATTAGAGAGCCGTCCGATAGAGGTTCGTCCAGCCACTTTCCGATTTCACTAATTAGATCGCCGGCTTTTTCCGCACTCATTTTCTCTTCGTAATGTTCGGTGCCCAGATGTGTGGCGACCTGACGGGCAAATTTTGATTCGTCAAACGAATTCTCCTCAAATCCTATCGAGAATGTCTTTACCTTTTCGGTGGCGTGCTGTGCTGCAAAACTTGCCACGGTCGAAGAATCGACGCCGCCTGAAAGCAGAATCCCAAGCGGAACGTCTGAGACAAGCCGCATTCTGACCGCATCGGAAAGTAATTCGCGCAATTCCTCCGCGCATTCTTTAATTGAAGGAGACTTGATTGAGCCAAAAGCCGAGCCATTATATTGTTTAAAAAAACCCCGCTTTCCAAAACTTAAATTCCAATATCGCCGTGTTTTAATTTCGCCTTGTTCGACAGTCAAAAGATGTGCGGCGGGCAGCTTTGAAATTCCCATGTAAATCGAAGACGGTGCCGGCACATAATCGAACGATAGATATTGACGCAGTGCATCGAGATCGATCTCCGGTTTAATCGAGGCATGAACGAGCATAGCTTTCGGTTCGGACGCGAAGATTAGTTTGCCCTCAAAAACGCCGTAATAAAGCGGCTTCTCGCCGAAGCGGTCGCGGGCGATCAGAAGTTTCTTTTTAGTCTTGTCCCACAAGGCGAAAGCGAACATTCCGTTCAAATGATCTACCAACACATCGCCATATTCCTGATAAAGGTGAGGTAAAATTTCAGTATCCGTGTTTGTCTCGAATTTATGCCCAAGTTTTTCGAGGTTGGCGCGCACTTCGCGGTAATTATAGAGCTCGCCGTTCATTACGACGACGATCGAGCGGTCTTCGCTGTAAAGAGGCTGATCGCCGGTGTGCAAATCAATGATCGAAAGCCGTCGCATTCCAAGCGCGACACCTTCATCAAGCCACAAACCTTCGGAATCCGGCCCGCGATGCTTTATACGCTGGCACATCGAATGCAGGATGGCTTCGTTGTGATCAAGAGAAGTTTCACTTGTGTTTAGGTTTACCCAACCTGCAATTCCGCACATTTTAAATTAATTTGATTTTATCGTTTCCAGGCGAATTCCGCCTTCTACCGTCAAAAACATTGTGTATGTTTTGGTCTTGTCGTCATAGACAAACTCGAAAACATCGTCGGTTTCCGGGTCGCTAAAAAATAATGTACCGGTTTCGGCAAACAATTCGGTTTTCTTATCGCCGTCTTGCACAAAGTACAATTTGCCATTTTCCGATTTCAATTCAAAGGTTTGTTTGATGTCTATTTTCAAGGCGTATTTCCCGACGTATTTTTGTAGAATATCTTCGTTCAACTTGATGGCGACACGAATGGTTTTCGCCGGAATTTTATAAGGCTTGCCCGCGACAATATCGGGAATATCTTTGGTTATTTGAACAAGCGGAATTTCGCCGTAATTGCTCAGAAAAATGTAGGTCAAGCCCGTTTGCGGATTTTTGTAAAAATAGGATTTGTAACCGTCAATAGCTCCGGCGTGAACGACCGCGCCGTCTTTGTTGAGCATTTGCCCGACAATTAATTTTGAAGTAAGGCGCTGGTTGAACATCCCGCGGCTGAAATTGTACATATCGTCAATCGTCGAATAATAGCGTCCCGATTCAAACTTTTCGAGTTCGCCCTCGTCTGCAGTCGAAATCTTTTTGTCTTTGAAAATGAATCCGTTGGAAAATTTCTTCGGTTTCTTGTAGTTGTATTCGTAAGTATTCGGCATCGCAAAAGGCTTTAACAAATTTTTCCTGATAAAGTTTTCATAGCCGCCAGCAGCCGTTTTGGAAAGGATGTAAAGAAGCATCTGATACCCGATGTTTGAATAAAGCGTGTCCGCGCCCGGCTCGAACTGGAGTTTTTCCTTTTTGGCAAGCTCAACAAGTTTTTCAAGCGTTATGTCGTTCAATTTTTCCCGGTCGGCGAGTTCCCTCGGCAAGCCGGAGGAATGATTTATCAGATGACGAGCAGTAATCTTTTCGCCGTTCGGGAAATCGGGAATAAATTTGTGTAGTTTGTCGTCAAGCTTAATTCTGCCCTGTTCCTCCAATTTCAAAAAGGCAAATTTAACAAAAAGTTTGGCAACCGACGCAATCATCAATTGCTTGTCAAAAGATGTTTTAAGGCCACTGATATTTGCGGGAAGATTGTAGGTTTTTTTCAAGATAATCTTATCTTCGAGAGCGATCAGAACATTGCCGTTAAACTTTTCCTGTTTTGTAAGTTCAGTAAAATACTCGTCGATTTTAACGGCAGTTTGATTTTCGTTAAGAAAAACTTCCTGACCCGAAGCCAATAATTGAAGTGAAAATAGCAGAATGGCCAGGAGGTATAATTTCTTCATTGAAGTTTTGAGAGGTACTGTTATTATCCGGGGGAAGATACACACTAGAACGATGAACCGGGATGAAAGGTTTCATTGCTCATGCCGTCCTTATCAAACCCAATCCTCTCCCGCACCGCGTAAATCGCCTTGTCCTGAGATTCGTGATAGGTGCGAACCTGAAGCTCGGCGAGCAGGCCCATCAAAAAGAACTGCACGGCGATGGCGAACATTACGACGGTGATGATCGGTAAGGGAGTAAGGATAAACGATGTTCCGTAGAACAACTTTAACGCGAACGCCCAGACTCCCGCTATGACAGACACAAAAAATGCGAGCATTCCAAACGCGCCGAATACATACAGCGGTTTTGTCTGGTAGGATGCCATGAATTTGATCGTGATCAGATCGAAGACGACCTTTAGCGTCCGGGAAATGCCGTATTTCGATTTGCCCATAGTCCGGGCGTGATGACCGACGGGAATTTCAGTCACTCTGGCACCGGCCCAGCTCGCGTAAATCGGGATAAAACGGTGCATTTCGCCGTAAAGCTTTACGTCCTGGATCACGTCGCGCCGATACGCCTTGAGCGAGCAGCCGTAATCGTGAAGAGGAACTCCGCCGATCCACGAGATGATCCGATTAGCCATTTGCGAAGGGATTTTCCGGGAAATTAGCTTGTCCTGCCGGTTTTTTCGCCAACCGGAAACTACATCGTAGCCTTCGTCCAATTTTTCCAGCAGTCGAGCGATATCAGCCGGATCGTTTTGCAGGTCGGCGTCCATTGGAATAAGAATATGGCCTTCGGCAGCGTCGATTCCCGCGGACATCGCCGCCGTTTGACCGTAATTGCGGCGCAGGGAAATCACGCGAACGCGAGCATCGTCGTCGGCGATTTGCTTTAATATTTGCAGACTCCTATCGGTCGAACCGTCGTCCACGTAGATAATTTCAGCTGTTTTGCCCAGAGCGGCGAGCGCGGACTGGATCTTTGCATGCATCGGCCGCAGATTTTTTTCCTCATCAAGAACCGGCAGGAAAAGCGACAGCTCCGGCGAATTTTGGGTTTTAATTGAGTTCATCTTAACGCTGATACAAACGTTATAATTTACTGCTTTCGCGGCGAAAAATACAGCAGGGTGAAAAAGTTTCGAGACCTCGGTCAGAACCGGAGATGTAGCCGACCGGGTTCCTAGCGCGCCTCGGGACGTTCATGGAGATTTTCAACGCGTCGGCGAGCAGTTTGAATTTAGACAAGTTCTCGCGAACAATGGCGGCGAAGAGGTTCGAGAGGACAACAACAAACACAGAAAACGAAAATCGCACTCAAATGAAACCTGAGGGAATTTAAGAAGTAACGACGTGTGAGAATGAATCGGCGATTATCTAAAAGCTCAAATTTTGTTAGCGACTATTACGATCGAAACACCGAATGGAAAGTTGAAGTTCTTAAGCCAAATTCTCTCTGCACCAAAAAGTCTCCCAAATACTCCATTTAGGGCGGAAATGTTCACATTGTTTTCCGATTCGGGTTTTATCCCGGTCAGCCTCATGAGAGTACGACCGGCGAGAATCGGAGCAAAAAACGTCCAATTGGCATACGTCGCGCGATTTATGGTGAACCCTGCTTTTTTAAGTCTCTCGATGATTTGTTTTTTGGTATAGCGTATTCGGTGGTGAGAAACGTCGTCCTGAACTCCCCACAGCCACATAAATGCGGGAACGAAGATGAGCGTTTTTCCGCCTTTTTTCAAAACGCGATACATTTCCTTTAATCCGGCAATATCGTCGTCGAGATGCTCCACTACATCCAGAGCCGTGACAACATCGTAGGCCTCGTCGGCGAAGGGAAGCTCTTCAGCAAGGCCTTTTTGACCATCAAGCCTTTCTTCCTGCAAAATTCGAGAGCGTCGTCGGATACATCCACGCCCTCGGCTTCACCGTATTGCGCAAGCATTTCGAGATTAGCACCCGTTCCGCAGCCGACATCAAGTATCCGTAAAGTATCGCCAGCATCCTGTCGGCTGTCCTGGGAGAGTTCCGCTCCCACATCAGCGGGGCCCTGAACGGACGACCGTTTTAGATTCTTTACAATGTCTTGAAGAAAACTCTCAAGAATCGCCCGCCGCCCGACAAACCACCAATGCGAGGCTTCGGCCTCATCCATGATAGCGTATGTGTGCCGCTGCATTTCTTGCGGTAACGTGGAACTCATAAGCTTAGTCTGCCATATACGGGCAAAAACGCGAATGTGAATGAGCGTGTTTCGATAAGGGAAATGAGATTTCGGTTTGGGATTTTCAATTGAATGTCCGCTTTCCGAATGCGCTGCTCGTTTTTGCTGTCCATCACCACCCGCGATTCTGCGATCTATTTTTGTTGCAATCCGAGCAATTCGCTCGCAAGCCGGCCCTGATTACCTTCCAACGCTAACCCGTAATTGTCCCGGAGTCTGCATTTAATTCCTTCATTATTTACGAAACAAACTCCATCATCTCGGCGGCCCAATATCATCAACTGCAAACCTTCATCAATATACTCGCCGAGGTGGATTTGAAGCATGTAATCACCCGACGTTTTGTGGGCTTCCCATTCAAGCTCATAGAGAGTTGGGTCGAAAACGCTTAGCGGATTAACATCAGCGTTGGAAAAACTCTCGATCGTTTGAGCGAAGTCGTATGCATGACGGCCTTCGTGAACAAACGTACCTTCGCACCCACGCTGGCCGCCCGTGTCAATTGTTTCCTCAGCAATAGCGATAAAGACTTCGCCGAGAGCTTCGCGCAGGCTCAATCTTTCATCCTCGATGCGATTATTCGTTCTGCCCGAGTTGATTAGTCCAGTCACGCCCGAAGCATTTATCTCACTGACTCGACGGACACGCACGAGCATATCTGAAGCCAGTATCTGTCCGGCCAAAAAACGATGAAACTCGTTTCCCTTATCCAGGATTGTGTCGAAAGCATCCTCAACCGATTTTCGATACCTTCCGGCAACTCCATAATCGAACTTCATGAAAAGAATTAGACCGCACAAATACCGAGAAAACAAATGTTTGATCTCAAACGCCAGCGGAAAGGCCGTTAGGATGGCACCTTTGAGGATCGATTGGGCAGAACGACCGTCTTTCATCGTCGTCTGGCCACCCGACGAACATTCTTAAAACAGGGACTTTTCGAAGGCGATGCGGCCTCGATTAAAATCTTCCGTCCCAGCTCACGTACTGTAAAAAATCCTGGCTTCCGACCCTATGTTTAGGGGTCGTTAGCCTTTATTCTAACCAAAAAAATTTCATTCATCCGTTTTCCGCCTTTTTTGCTGGAATGCGACCAACTTAAGCATTGACAGCATAGTAGGGCGTGTGATATTCAATTCGGTCTAATCGTTAGCATTTGGATCGACGACTAGCTCCGTGCGGGCGTACATCGCCGCTCGCACGGTAAATCCGTTTTGGGCGATCGACAATCGTTTGGAGGAAAAATTGGATATGCAAAAAGTTTCTATCGCCGCTCCCTCGCTGGCACTCACTATTCTGGTAATCGCCGCTCTGTTCTACTCTGTCGGTCCCGCTGAGCCGGTAAGCGCGAGCGGTTCCCCTAACAATACATTTTCGAGCCCGGCTTACGTCGCCGGCGATGCTACCGTGGAGATAATTGCCGTGGGCTTAAATAATCCGCGCGGTCTCAACTTCGGGCCCAAAGGCGGTTTATACGTAGCGGAGGCCGGCAACGGCGGAGCTGATGCTTGCGGTACCGCAGCAACGGGAAATCCGCGTCCGCTTGTCTTTTACGGCCCGACCGGTTCCATTGCGCGGCTTGACCTGTTTGAAAATACGTACGAACGTGTTATCACCGGTTTACCATCGAAAGCTCCTGTCGGCGGGAATGAGGCGACCGGCCCACACGACATCGTATTCAAGGATGGGGGACAACCGTACATTACTACCGGATGGGGCGCCGACCCGCGACTAAGAACATCGGTCTGCGGTGCGGCCGGGAACAGTTTCGCCCGTCTGATTAGCGCACGGCGAAACGGAAGTTGGTATCTCCAGGCAGATATCGGCGCATTTGAAGCCGCCGTAAACCCTCATCGCGATACCGTCGATAGTAATCCCTACGGACTCCTCGCTGACAGCAGCGACGAGCGGACGGTACTAGTGGATGCAGGAGCAAACGACCTTCTTTCCGTCAATTCGAACGGCAAGATTTCGGTTCTCGCAGTATTCCCAAATCGGCTGGTTCCGTTCGGCCCGCCGGGCAACATGATCCCGATGCAAGCCGTGCCTACCTCAGTTGCTCGCGGGCCGGACGGCTATTATTATGTCGGCCAGCTTACCGGTTTTCCGTTTCCCGTTGGCGGTGCAAACGTCTATCGCGTACGTGCGCGGGGCGGCACTCCGACAGTTTACGCGGGCGGGTTTACCAACATCATCGACATTGCATTCGGCCGCTACGGTGAGCTCTACGTTCTCGAATACGACAAGAACGGGATCCTCGCTCCTGGTGCGATCGGATCTCTAATTCGTGTCGCTCCCGATGGCACCCGTACGGAGCTGGCTCCGGGAATGCTCACATCGCCGGGCGGAATCGCGATCGGTAACGACGGTGCTATTTACGTGACCAACAAGAGTGTCCGGAACGGGCTGGGCGAGGTATTACGGATTACTCCGTGACCCACGGTACCGAAAAGGGAACGAAGCCAAAATCGTTCCCTAAGTTTATTCCAATATATCCGAGTCATCCGAGTCATACTTTGAAAAGAGAGAGAGAGTCTTTGTCGCTTTCTGCCTGGAAAGGTCTGATGTCGGTTTCGGTCATTTGGACTGAAAACCCGGGTACTCGTCAGTTCAACCGATCTTACCGAACCCGCACCACGAATTTTGATTATGCCAGATGATCTCGACGTCTTTAGCATCAACCGCTTTCCACCAATCCTTGAATTCTTCTTTCGAAATATAAAACGCCGTCGGAGCGACGAGGTGATCGAAGACGATATTGTGCTGTTCGCGCCAGCCGAATGAGCCGAGGTGATTGAGATAATCGTTGTAAAATAGATGTTTTGCGAGGGGCTTCGCAGCGGAATTTACAGGGCGATACAGCAGTTTTGTAGCGAGGAATACGCTCAACGTCGGAAGTTTCGAAAGCTGATATAGCATCGGCTGACTGATCTTTGAAGTAAATCCTTCACGAACAGGATTCACATATTTTGTGATCCATTCATTATTCTCGGCTCCATAAACCCACGCCGAAATGCTCCCGCCTTTTTTTACTTTGGATGCCAGCGAAAGAAAAGACTTTTTAGGATCGGGTGTATGATGCAGAACGCCGACGCTGAACGCGTAATCGAAGGATTTTTTAAACGGCAGCCTGAAAATGTCAGCCTGGACGATGTGAGCATTCGGCATATCGCGAGTCAAGGCAAACGCGGACTCCACGCCATCGCCGAGATCCACGCCGACGACCTCTCTTGCTCCCCATTCCGCCGCTAATTTGGTATGCCGCCCTTTGCCGCATCCGCCTTCGAGAACGATCTTATCCGCAAAAAATTCAGGCTTCACGGGTTGCAGCCAGCCTAAAAGCTGTTCGTAATATTTGGTGTCTTCCTGTGTAAAGTGAGTCCATTGCCAGCCAAAATTCTCTGCGGTTTCCACTTTGTCCTCGTCAATTTTTAAAAGATCGGCGAAGCGAGGAACTCCGCGAATGACCTTATATTCACGACCGCACTTCCTGCATGTGAGCACACCTTCAATTATTTCCCTGCCGTCGTATTTGCCGGCATCCGCAAGCAAAATATCACCGCCGCATGTCGGGCAAGCTAAAAGTCCTAAAAGTTTTTCTTTCATAAGGAATCAGCTAGGAATTGCAGCAATTTTTCATGAATTGATCGGTTTCTCAAATCGTACTGTTCGAGAAATCCGCGCTTAATTTGATTCTTTTCTTAAATTCTTCAAACTCGGTAAAAGGGAATGGCTGACGCCAGTTAAATTCAAATTCATCGGTGTCTCGGTCTGCATAAAGCTGTTCAAAAGTCTCGCTAAACGAACTGCATATATCGTTCAGCTTTCCTTTATACGAAAAAACAAGCTCGCGTTCCGTTGCGTGGCGGTCTTCGGTCGGGTATTGGTAGATATCCAAAAGCAGAATCGCGCCTTCACGCACGAAACGGAAATCGAATTCTTCGGGGTCGCGATTCCATTTCAACAAATATTCGTTCTGCGGCGAGCTCGCGTCCAGCAAAGCAGCCAGTATTCTCAAAAGTTCGGAAAGAGCGAATTCGTGCGGGGCATGGGCCGTTGTCGTGTGAAATTCGTTGGCGCCGTCGTCAAAACCGATCGACATCCAACCGCATTGAGGGCTGTTAAAACTGACTTCCAATTTCCGGGTCATAAACGAATTATGGTAACTTCTAGTTGCATATTCCACAAATCACATGCGGCAATACCACGAACTTTTACGGCATATTTTGGATAACGGAGTGCGGCACGAAGACCGCACGAGAGTCGGGACGATCTCGGCATTCGGTTATCAAACACGGTTCGATCTGCGGAAGGGTTTTCCGATCGTAACGACCAAACGCGTTCCGTTTCGCTGGATCGCCGAGGAGCTCTTTTGGTTTTTAAGCGGCGATACGAATGAGAAGAATTTGCAGGCTCGAGGCGTCGATATCTGGGCCGAATGGGCGACACCGGAGCAGACCGCAAAGTTTGAACGTACCGAAGGCGATCTCGGGCCGATCTATGGCTATTTGTGGCGTTCATTCGGCGGCGCTTATCCGAAAATGGACGGTGTCGATCAGATCGCATGGCTTCTCAATGAAGTCGAGAAAAATCCGAACTCCCGTCGCTTAATCGTCACGGGCTGGAACCCCGAAACGTGCGACGAAGTCGCCTTGCCGCCGTGTCATACGCTGTTCCAGTTCAAGATCGAAAACGAAAAGACCCTGCACTGCCAGCTTTACCAAAGAAGCGCCGACGCATTTCTCGGCGTACCGTTCAACATCAGCAGCTACGCTCTTTTAACGCATCTTGTTGCTCATGTTTGCGGGCTGCACGTGGGCGAATTCATTCACACCTTCGGCGATCTGCATATATACCAGAATCATCTCGAACAGGTAGAAGAACTGCTCGTTCGGGAACCATTATCGTTGCCGCAATTGGAATTTGTGGGTGCTGATAATCTGAGAGGATTGGAAGGCCTGCTGAATTTGAAGTACGAAAACCTGAATCTCGTCGGCTATAAATCGCGCAGCAAGATAGCGGCCCCGGTGGCGGTTTGAGTTGCAATATTGCATACATATATTTAATATGTATAATATTAGCGAATGATCACTTGGGACGAAGCAAAGCGTAAGAAAGTGATCAGAGATCATGGTGTTGATTTTGCCAAGATCGGAGATGTCTTTGGAAACCCGTTCGCGATTGATTACGATGACCATGAACACGCTCACGAGGATTCTCGCAGGGTAATAATCGCCAAGTCGGCCGAATACGGACTGGTTGTGCTGGTCTATACGGTTGCGGAAGAAGACATCCGATGCATTACCGCCCGCCGTGCGGAAAAATGGATGGTCAGATTATATGAAAACCAAAGAAATAGATTTTGACGAAGATATTGATTTTAGTGAGCAAGCTTTTAATCATCGCTTTAGCCGCATAAGGCGAGATGAACTTCCGGCCGTGGTTCGAAACCTGAGAAAGGTGTCTTCCCGCGATATTAAAAGCCGCATCACGATCTACCTCGATGCGGATATTATACTCAAGTTCAAGGACCTCGCGGAAAAGCATGACACCGGGTATCAGACGTTGATCAACAATGCTCTGCGAACGATTATCGACGGCGATAAAGAAGAATCGGAAAAGCAAAACCTGAAAGACGAACTGCTGAAAGACAAGAAATTTTTGCGGAAGTTGAAAACCGCATTATCGGCATAGGCCGAAGGGGGTTAAAAGAGGTAGTCCCAGGCCTTTCTGATCTTCAACTCATGAAAACAACGCAAGATGCTTACGGTCAGCAACTGCTGGAGCAATACAACAGCAAATCGCCGACCTCTGAAATCATCGAAAGAGACGATGGCTATATAGATACCGGCTCCGATCCCGGACGATATTTCTCCAATTTTAAACAGTGGTCGCCAACCGAAAGAAATGCGATTAAATTCTCGAAAGGAAGAGTTTTGGATATTGGCTGCGGAGCGGGGAGACACTCAATTTATTTACAACAAAAAGGATTTGAAGTTACAGGCATTGACAATTCTCCTGGCGCTGTAAAGGTGTGCAAATTGAGAGGTTTGGAGAGGGCTTATGTCAAATCGATAGCAGATGTTGGAAAATTCAAGCCTGAATCATTCGATACAGTGATTATGCTTGGAAACAATTTCGGTTTGTTCGGTGGTTTTGAAGCAGCAAGAGAAACTTTTAAAAAGCTTTTCCGGATTACAACAGCCGACGCCCGCATAATCGCCGGTACTTTAAATCCTTATAAAACCGAGAACGCCGACCATCTCCAATATCACAAGCTGAATCGGAAACGCGGACGAATGCCGGGACAGATAAAGATGAGAGTGCGCTTTCGGAAAGCCATTGGCGAATGGTTCGACTATCTTTTTGTTTCTCCGCAGGAAATGGAAGAGATTCTCTCCGAAACCAATTGGCAAATTGAGAAGCTTATCGCACCCGAAGAGGCAAATTATTTCGCGATATTTCGGAAAAATTAGAAGTAGATGCTCTGTGTAACGATTTATTTATCAATCCGAAAGGGAAATAGCGGAATTCGGCTCCAGTCTTATTTTACATTCGGCGGCTGAGCATTCTTTGTGCGCACGCTTATACCGTCGTCGGCCACAAGAAAAACTTTTCGGACATCGTAGGTCGAGGTATTGATCGGGGTGTAAGAAAACAGATAGCGGTTTCGGCGAAGCTCGTCGCAGATAAACTTGGCCGCGGCAGGGGCCTCATCCAGGTCGAAGATCTTACCACCGGTCCCTTCAGTTAGCTGTGTGATGACCGCTCCCGCTTTTGGCCGGTCACGCCGAAAGGCACCACCGGTTCGGTCTGGAATCTGCAGTGAATACACTGTTATATTTCGATTTTGAAGTTCGTCCAATATTTTATCGAAAGGTGTCTTACTACCGCGGTCGAGTCCGTCACCGAGGACCACGATCGCCGTCTTGCGGGTTCCCGGCATGAGCGGCAGCACTATTTCATTTACCGTTGAGCTCAAGGCATCGAATAAAAACGGATTACCCCTTTTGCGAAATGTGGCAAGAGAAGCTTCCAACTTTTTCGCATCATCGGTCCATTCCTGCACGATCTCGGCCTTTTCATCGTAAGCCAGAACGAAAAGCTGGTCACCGTCAAAAATCTCGTAGGCGAATTCCATTGTCGCTTTTTTTAGCTTTTCGAGATCCGTCGGCAGGGTTTGAGAATTATCGACAAGCAGAACGATTTTCGAAGGCGAAGGGTCGTAGCTGATATTCTTTATCTTTTGCTCAATTCCGTTCTCGTAAAGATAGAAATTCTCGATTTTTAGTGGTTCGGTTTTACTGTCGGTCCGCCATGCGGTCACGCTTAGAATCGAACCTTCAAGATCGGTAGCCCGGGCACTGTGACGCGACTGCGAGAAAATGCATAGGCCAAAAACCAGGACGCAAAGGCCTGAGCACCACAATTTCGCTGTCGTAAACTTCATTTATTCCTTCTTCGACGCAGGCTCCCCTTTTGAAGCCTTCGGGGTCTCACTTTTAGCGTTTGATGCAATATCGGCCTTTGCGGTTGATTCGCCAGCCGAACTTTTCTCCTTTTTGTCCGAGGTCGCGCTCTCGGAGCTTTTTTCTTTTTTGTCTGCGGCGCCGGAGTTTTCGCCGTTCGAATCTTTTTTGGCTGCGTAATCTGTCACGTACCAGCCTTCGCCCTTAAACTGAAACCCGGATAGCGAGACCTGCTTTTCGAGCCTCCCGCCGCAGGTCTCGCATTCCTTCAACAATTCTTCGGAGATGGACTGGCGTTTTTCGAAATGCTTTCCGCACTCCTGGCACTGATATTCGTAAATTGGCATATTCCTCTAGATTCTGTTCAATTTTATTTATTGTTTGCTTCGTGTCCTATACTTCGTGCATTTCATGAAAATTCTTCTTGATCCGTGGCAGCGGAAAATTTCGACATTTAGCAAAGAACTCGGTCACTCGTTCGCAATATTTACCAATTTGTCGCCGTATTTTTCTCGATCTCGACCACATTCTCGACGAGAAATCGTTCGGCGTCAATCGCCGCCATGCATCCCGTACCGGCGGCCGTAACTGCCTGGCGATAGTATGCATCCTGCGCATCGCCGCAAGCGAAAACGCCGTGAATATTTGTCTTCATCGTTCTGCCCTCGGTTTTGAGGTAACCGATGTCGTCCATTTCGAGAACGCCTTTGAAAAGATCTGTATTCGGCTTATGACCGATCGCTATAAACACGCCCTGAGTAGGCAGCGTACTTTCCACATTGGTTATCGTACTGACGATTTTTATACTTTCCACCCCAGTTTCCTTCGTGCCGAGAATTTCCTTTACCTGCGTATTCCAAAGGACTTCGATCTTTTCGTGGTTAAGAACCCTTTCCTGCATTATCTTTGAGGCACGAAATTCGTTACGCCGGTGAATAAGCGTAACCTTGGATGCAAAGCGCGTCAGAAAAAGAGCTTCCTCCATTGCCGTATCGCCGCCGCCGACTACCACGATCGGTTTTCCACGGAAGAAAAAGCCGTCGCACGTCGCGCAAGCTGAAACACCATTTCCGCCCAGACCGTCAGGGACGGGAGCCTCGCCGGGAATACCCAGCCATTTGGCTGAAGCACCGGTAGATATAATCAAGGTATCGGCTTTGATTATAGTCGTAATTTCGTAGCTGTCTTCGCTTTCTTTGCCGTATAGTGTAAACGGGCGCTTTGAAAGATCGACCTTGTCGATCCAAACGTTCATAAACTGCGTGCCGAATCTAGCGGCCTGATCGCGGAACTCGTTCATCAGGATCGGTCCCATGATTCCCCCCGCAAAGCCTGGATAGTTTTCGACATCGGTCGTGATCGTCAATTGACCGCCGGGCTGCGGGCCGTCCACTACGACGGGATCTAACTGCGCCCTGGAAGCGTAGAGGGCAGCAGTCAAACCGGCCGGTCCGGAACCGAGAATTACTACTTTATATTCGACTTCGTTTACAGACATATGGATTTAGCTTGATCTTCGCATAATACAATGTAAATATTTCTATTATATAGTATAACTATCAGGCACCTTGATAGTCTAATGAGCGACTGCTGAGGGTGCGACATACCTTTTTATGCCTGACTATGAAACTATAACGGTCGAAAAGCGCGATAAGATTGCGATCCTTACGATCAATCGGCCTGACAAGCTCAATGCTTTGAACAAACAGGTCCATGCCGAAGGTGTCGAGGCTCTTGACGAGCTGCGGCGTGACGATTCGGTTCGTGTTTTAGTAATTACCGGGGCAGGCGAAAAATCGTTTATAGCCGGCGCCGACATCAGCGAGTTCGGGGGCCAAACGCCTGTAACGCAGCGAAACACGTTTTACGAAAAAACTTTTTTTAATTCGATCGATGCTTTTCCGAAACCCGTAATTGCTATGGTCAATGGTTTTTGTCTGGGCGGTGGAAACGAATTGGCTCTTGCGTGCGATCTTCGGCTGGCGACCGAGAATGCAAAGTTTTCACAGCCGGAGATCAATCTCGGAATTATGCCGGGCGGAGGTGGAACGCAGCGGCTAACGAATCTGATCGGCGAAGGCCGTTCGATGGAAATGATTTTGACGGGGGAAATGATCGACGCGCAGACGGCGCTCGCTTATGGGCTTGTCAATCACGTTTACGCCGCCGGTGAACTGGAAGCAAAAACCATGGAGCTTGCCGCTCGGATAGCCGAAAAGGCTCCGATAGCACTCCAATTATGCAAGGAGGCGGTGAAATTCGCATCGCGTTCGAATTTGGACGAGGGACTTCGCCGCGAGGTTGATCTTTTCGCAATCTGTTTTTCTACCCAGGACAAACAGGAAGGCGTCGCCGCTTTTCTTGAAAAACGTAAGCCTGTCTTTAATGGGAAGTAGGTTCAGTTCCGCTGCCAGCATGCGGTCGCGTACTAAAGCTACCTACTTCTGAACCTTGACGCACCTCCTTATTTTCGTTAAATTTAGAGATTGCCGCCTCACCCGGCATTAATACTTTGGGGACGTAGCTCAGCTGGGAGAGCGCTGCAATGGCATTGCAGAGGTCAGGGGTTCGATCCCCCTCGTCTCCACCACCGAAAATCAATTAAAAAGAGGCAGCCGACCCGACCGCCTCTTTCGTTCCATATTTTGACGCCCTCTCTTTTCTACCCCGAAGAATCTTCCATTTCAGTGACTCTTTGAGGACTGAGGTTCAGCACGTTCTGTCCGTTATTGACTGTCACGGGCGAGCTCCAAATGGCAAAACCGCGTCCGGTCTTAGTAACGCCGAATAGATAATAGCTGTCCGGCTCAACGTTACCGAGCTGTGCCTTGCCGGCGGAATCGGTTTGTCCCGAGTATTTTATATGAGATTTGATCGCCCGAAGAGCATCCCTGTTGAAGTCGCCGTAGCGGTCCGGATACATGACCGATAATCCAAAACTGTTCATCAAGGTCTGGCCTTCTATCGGATCCAGATCGGCATCGCTTAAAATGCTATCCAGATCTTTATCGAGCAAATAGAATTTTTCATTTCTTACGGCTTGGGGTGCGCCGGTTCGGGACGCTATTTTGGCGTCGATCACGACTGTTCCCTTATCTGCTGGTGGAGGTGGGTTCGAAACTGTCGTTTGTGAACCCGGTACCGTTATGGTTTGAGTATCCGTCGTCGGAGGTACCGTCAGGGTCTGCGATTCCGTCTGGGTCTCGACTCGCGCGGAATCGCGGGCATCGTTTGCGGGCCTTTGGGTCCCGACCCTGACGGCTATATTACTGTTTGCGTCTTCATTGTCCCGGCTCATCGCGAAAAAAATCACTAGCAGAAGGAGTGCCGCTAAAATACCGATCGGAATAAACGCCCACTGAGGAAAGCCTCCGTCCTCCCTGGGCATGTCGGCGACGATAACTTTTCGCTCGATCACCGGGGCCGCGTGAATGGGACGGCCGCAATTTGGGCACGCAACGGCGGAATTAGAAATTTCGTGTCCGCATTCGGGACAGTATATTAACGACATTTGATAGATTCCTCCAATTTGTTCAAATACTCCGAATATATTATTGCATTTTTAGTGCCAGGATTTGTAGGGCAGCGTACCAACGGTTTCTATTTGGGCACGTATACTCAAAGTTTGCACCTAGCGTTAGCGAACGGTGCGAAGAATAACGTGTCTTCTCGAAAATATAACTTTGACAAGGGAAAATTGAGATGAGTCAGGACGAACAAGCACTGGATGATTTAGGAACCCGCGAATTTCAGGCCAAACGGATTTTGAAAAATCTGTTTACTAAAGGGTTCGATGCCGATGTAAATAAGCTGGCACTCGCATTGGGCATGGATTCCGCCGATTTAGACGATCTGATGAAAGGCAAGGGCACTATCGGCGAAGACCTATTGATGAAAATGCGGGGCATCGCGGAAGAACGCGATATCGAAATAGAATGATGATCCGCGGTAAGGCGCAATAGTTCCACTTTCTCATCACCTATTTCTTAGGACTATGAGGAACCCGGCAATCGTCCTTTTAGGAAATATCAGCCCTTTACATTCAATAAGCATAGGGATAATTCCGTCGATTGGTCACTGAACGAACGCGAGCAGGACGCCGGATGGATCGACGACATGGGTCACGAGCGAGTCGCCGACGTTTTCGGGCGGCTTGACGCGGATGTTTTTGTAGGAGCCGCCGTCCTCCATATTTTGCGCTTTTTGCCACCATGCGTGAGCGTCATCCACCCCGATGGCGATCATAAAGTTATCCGCCCAATCCTTGACGTAATAATCCTGTAGCCGGAAACGAGCGGCGCCGAGTTCAAAGTCCGCAGTTCCACCCCATCCCTCGCTCATTTTAAAACCTAGCTCGAGATAAAACCGCTTCGACTCCTCGAAATCTTTGCGGGCATATAAACTTTAAAGTCGAGAATGTTCATAAATTACGGCGATCTTGTCGGTCGGTACAGGCTATAACAGCCTACATTACCAAGGCAAGCCCGGATGTTTTACAAAGTCACGCTGAAGCGTAAATTCCGAACGATGACAAAAAATGACCGCACAGCAAAATACGGTTTGTATTTTCGCGTTCAAGGTATAAAATACCGGAATACCCTGTTCGGTAGACTATATATTTGATGGCTACACCGTCCACATCCGTACGTGAACTGGCCCGGCGATTGCTGTTGGTGGAAGCAGCGACGACCGAGACCGAAGAGCATGAAGCGGAGCGCGTATGCGAGAAGCTGCGAATTTCGCTGACGCGATTTGTCGGTGCGGACGGCTTCACGGCACTCATGCGGCGTTCGCTGGCACTTTCGCGCGCGGAAGTTCCTGCGCTGGAAACCGTAAAACTCAAGGCAGACGGCTGCATGGAAGGACTCAAAGATCTCGTGGCCGCGACCGGCGATGGAAACGAGGCAGGAGCCGCGCTTACGGCCCACTTCCTCTGGCTGCTTGTTACTTTTGTCGGCGAGCCGATCGCGTTCCGTCTGGTGCGCGATGCATGGCCGGAGGTAAAGATGGATGACTAGATGGTTTTGACATTTTATAATTGCCGATGCTTTCGCAGAAGAATTGATTTTTAGATTATTAAATTGCCTCCAGCTTTAGCTGGAGGTTGGAGGCAACAAAGAATCGGGCTTTAGCCCAACCCGCTCTGGCGGAAAATTAGGCTAAAGCCAAGAGGACATTATTTTTTTAATTAGGCTAAAGCCTTTCTGTACTGACAATCTGACCTCCAGCTAAAGCTGGAGGCAATTGAAAAACAAATGTCAACAGAACCGGACATTGTTAACTGCCGGGACTTAAGGACAAAAACTATGAACAGTAACGAAAAAGGGGAAGGACAACAACGAGTAAGCATCCGGCAGATTCCCACCGACGTGCCGGGGCTCGATGAGATCCTCGGCGGCGGTTTGCCGGAGTATTCGTTCAATATCATTGCCGGCGCGCCCGGCAGCGGCAAGACCACGCTCGCGCATCAGATCGTCTTTGCCAATGCAAGCAAGGAGCGACCGGCCCTCTACCTGACCGTGCTGGGCGAGCCGGCCGTAAAGATGCTGCGGTATCAGCAGCAATTCTCGTTTTTCGATCAGGCGAAGCTGGGCGACGCGATCCGTTTCGTCAATCTCAGCCAGACCGTTCTCGAAAATGACCTCGACGCGGTGCTCGATGCCATTATCGAGGAGGTCGAGGCGATCAACCCGGCAATCGTCGTGGTCGATTCCTTCCGCACCGTGGTCCGCAAAGCCCAGTCCGAAGCGAACGCCGGGATCACCAGCGAAATGGAACTCCAGGGATTCGTACAGCGTCTGGCGCTGTACCTGACAAGCTGGCAGGCGACGACGTTCCTGATCGGCGAGTACGTCGAGGGTGAGATTCGCGACAACCCGGTGTTTACCGTCGCCGACGGCTTGTTCTGGCTTTACCAGACCGTCGAGCGCAACTCGATCGTGCGTAAGATGCAGGTAATGAAGCTTCGCGGCCAGGAGTCCGTGCCCGGCCTGCATACTTTTCGGATTACCGGCGACGGTGTGCAAACCTTCCCGCGCACCTTCGGTCTCAACACACCATCCGATCACGTCAAGGGCAAGCGGCGTCTTTCTACCGGCATCCCCAAGCTCGACACGATGCTGGGCGGCGGCGTCCCCGAAGGCGAGAGCATGCTCCTGGCCGGCCCGTCCGGCTCGGGCAAGTCCACCCTGGGCATGCAGTTCATCGCCGAAGGC
>Ga0136617_10000549_pt1 | contig 31701 bp, 29 predicted proteins | sample AntDrymUQ3222106_2_FD_129672 | JGI IMG/M metagenome (GOLD analysis project Ga0136617, IMG submission 129672) | Polar desert sand microbial communities from Dry Valleys, Antarctica - metaG UQ322 (21.06) | ecosystem: Environmental > Terrestrial > Soil > Desert | place: Antarctica: Dry Valley... | reverse complement strand
GTACGACGAGGCGAAGTGGTCCATCGCGGAGCGCCTCGACGGCTGCACCGATGCCGACGTGGAGGAGGCCTTCGCCCGGGGCGAGATCCTGCGTACCCATCTCATGCGGCCCACCTGGCACTTCGTGACGCCGGCCGACATCCGCTGGATGCTGCGCCTGACGGCGCCGCGCGTGCATGCTGCCAACCGCTACTCCTACCGCAAGTTCGAGCTCTCGAACGACACGCTCGAGCGCGCCCACGAGGTCATCGCCGCGGCGTTGGCGGACGAAGAGCCCAAGACCCGCTCGGAGCTCGCCGGCGCCCTGGCGGCGGCGGGCATCGTGGCCGACGGCCTGCGGCTGGGCTACATCCTCATGCACGCCGAGCTGGAGGAGCTGGTGTGCAGCGGTCCGCGGCGCGGCAAGCAGCACACCTACGCTCGCTTCGCGAGCCGGGTGCCCGAGACGCCCGAGCTCACGCGCGACGAGGCGCTGGCCGAGCTGGCGCTGCGCTTCTTCTCCAGCCGGGGACCGGCCACCGAGCGGGACTTCAGTGCCTGGTCGGGCCTCACGGTCACCGACGCCAAGGCCGGTCGGGCGATGGTCGTGGGCCGTCTGGACAGCGGCGCTGACGAAGGCACTTCGGCCCCGGGGGCGTTTCTGATCCCGATGTACGACGAGATCGGGATCAGCTACAAGGACCTGCGAATGGTGCTGGCTCGCCAGCCGCCGCGGGAAGGAATGCTGAGCCGGCCGATCGTGATCGACGGCCTCACCGTGGGCAGTTGGAAGCGGAAGCTGACCCGGCAGGCCGTGCTGATCGAGGCCACGCTCTTCACCGAACTGAGCGCCGCCGAGACCTCGGCGCTGGAGGCCGTGGCCGAGCGTTTTGGGCGTTTCATGGAGCTTCCGGCCACTCTGGAAACGTCGTAGGAGTCGTATCATCGGGACGGGCGGTGCCGTGGCCATGGCCAGGCGAGAAGACAGTTCAACGCAAATTGGCAAACCCGCCGCCGCGGCGGGGGAGTTCTTCGTGGGTCGCGAGCGTGAGCTCCACGATTTGAGAGCCTCCCTGGCGGAGGCGCGGTCGGGCCGTGGTCGCTTCGTGCTCGTGGCCGGAGAGCCCGGAATCGGCAAGACGGCACTCGCCTGTGCTCTGGCCGAGCAGGCGGCCAAGGACGGCGTGCGTGCGGTCTGGGGGTACTGCTGGGAGGGAGGGGGCGCTCCACCGTTCTGGCCCTGGGGCCGGATCGTGGACGAGCTCTGTCGCGGGGGCGACGGTGCCTGGACCGAGCGCGACCTGGGACCCGGTGCCCGCCGGCTGGGCCTGATGGCACCCGAGCTGCGCGAGCGCTTGGAGGGCCACCAACCCGCGCCGGCGACCGAGCCCGACCAGGACCGCTTCGCCATGCTCAGCTCCCTCGCTGCGTTTCTGCGCGCGGCCAGCTCGGACGAGCCGCTTCTTCTGGTGCTGGACGACGTCGATGCGGCCGGAGTCGACGCCCTGCTCGCGCTCGAGTTCGTGTCCCGCGAGCTGCGCGATGCTCCCGTGCTCGGGCTGGCGACGTACAAGGAACACGCCATGCGGCTGCGTCCCGAGGCCGAGGCGATCATGGGTGGCCTGGCGCGCACGTGCCGGAGGATCACCCTCGTCGGGGTGCCCGAGAGTGACCTCGCCCTCATGCTCGAACAGGTGACGGGCGTCCCTCCGGCGCACGATCTCGTGCACGCCGTGAGCGTGCTGTCGGCCGGAAATCCGTTTTTCGCCACCGAGGTGATGCGCACGCTCGCCTCCGAGGGCGAGCTCGGCGGCGAGATCGGCCTGCCCGTTGTGCAGCTGCCGCTTCCTTCCGGGGTCCGCGACGCGATCGGGCGCCGGATCTCCTCCCTTTCGCAGGGCGCTCAGGAAGTGCTGGCGGCGGCGACCGTGATTGGCCGCGAGTTTCGCCTGGCGCCGCTCGGCCGGGCCACCGGGGTGGAAGGCGAGGCGCTGCTCGAGGTGATCGACCAAGCCCTGGTGGCCGGGCTCATCGAGCCGCGGCCACCGGCGGCGACGGTCTTTCGCTTCGCCCACGGGCTGGTCTGGAAGACGATCTACGCCGATCTGGGGACAGCCGAGCGGGCGCGGCTGCACGGGGCGGTCGGCGAGGCCATGGAGCAGATCTACGAGGGCGAGCTCGAGGGCCGCCTGTCCGAGCTGGCCCACCACTTCTTCGAGGCCGCGGTCGGCGGCGATCCGGCCAAGGCGGTCGACTACGCCACATGGGCCGGCCGGCGGGCTTCGCGAGGCCTTGCCTGGGAGGAGGCCACGCGACTGTTTCGCCAGGCTCTGGCGGCGCTCGAGCTTGAAGGGCCCGATCCGGCCCGGCGAGCCGAGCTTCTGGTCGAGCTGGGGCGCGCGGAGGTTCACGCGGCCGCCCCGAGCGCCCGGGAGACGGTGAAGACGGCCGCCGCCGCCGCCGCCGCGGCGGGGCGCTCCGACCTGCTGGCCCGGGCGGCTCTCGACTTCGGGTCCTTCGCGCTCTCGCCCGGCATCGTCGACGAGGAGCTCGTGCGGCTGCTCGACGAGGCCCTCGCCACTCTCGACGCGAGCGACAGCTCCCTGCGCGTACGCGTACTGGCGCGGCTGGGAGTGGCGCTCTACTGGTCTCCCGAGGACGAACGCCGCCTGTCCGTTGCCGATGAGGCGCTGGCGATGGCGCGAAGGCTCGGCGATCGCGCCACGCTGGCCTACGCGCTGGCCAACCGCCAGGGCGCAACCTCGTCACCGGACCGCACCGAGGAGAGCGTGCAGACGGCGTTCGAGCTGTTTCGTCTGTGCGACTCGAGCGGCGAGCTCGAGCTCGAGCTACCGGCGCGGGTCCGGCAGATCGGCTACCTGCTGGAGCTCGACGACCTGGCCGGGGCGGACGTCGCGCTGGAGACCCTGGTGCGGCTGGCCTCCGATTCCCAGGACCCGCGGGCGCAGGCCTACGTGCCGCTCGAGCGCTCGCGCCGCGCCGCGATAGAGGGCTTCTTCGAGGAGGCCGAGCGGCTGACCGCCGAGGCGGCGCGGCTGGGCGCCCAGCTGCGTGATTCCACGATTCCCCTCCAAACCGGCGCTCAGCTCATCGGCATGCGCTGGACTCAGGGGCGAATCCAGGAGATGCACACCGAGCTCAAGCGCTTCGCGGACGGGTACGCCGCGATGCCCGTGTTTCGCGCGGCCCTGGCGGCGGCCTACTGCGAGGCCGGCTGTTGCGCCGACGCCCGGCGCGAGCTTCGGTTGCTCTCCTCCGGCGACTTCGAGGGCATCCCCCGCGACAACGTCTGGCTGCTGGCCATGGCTCTGCTCAGCGAGACCTGCGCAAGCCTCGGGGAGGGTGACCGGGCGCGGTTGCTGTACCGGCTGCTGGTGCCCTTCGAGGGCCGCAACGTTGTTTCGCCCGACGCCGTGTTCGGCGGTCCGGTGTCGCGCTACCTCGGGCTGCTGTCGGCCGCTCAGGAGGATTGGCCGACGGCCGAGCGGCATTTCGCCGGCGCGTGGGAGCAAGCCAACCTCGACGGCGCCCGCCCGATGATGGCGCGCACGCGCCTCGATCATGCGCGCATGCTGCTGGCCCGCGGCGAGGACGCCGATCGAGGCCGGGCGACCCGGCTGCTGGACGAGGCCGAGGCCTTGGCCGGAGAGCTCGCTCTGCCCGCGGTGTTGGAGTGGATAGCCGCCGCCCGGCCTGACCGCGATCGGGCGGCGCCCGCTGCGGCTGTCGCCCTCGAGTCGCCGGCGGCCACGATGCAGAGAGAGGGGGAGGTATGGCGCTTCGACTACGACGGGCGCGTGATCCACGTGCGCGACAGCAAGGGCGTGCGCAACCTCGCCGTGCTGCTCGCGAGCCCCGGGGTGGAGCTGGCGGCAGGAGATGTCGAAGCCCTCGCGGATGGGTCGGGAGTCGGGGCGGCCGCGCAGGTCGCGCCCGACGTGGCGCTCGCGGGACTCGACGCGACGGCCAAGGGCCAGTACCGCCAACGCCTGGAGGACCTGCGCGAGGAGGTCGAGGAGGCCCAGGCCTGGAGTGACCCCGAGCGCGCCGCTCGAGCCCAGGAGGAGATGGACCTGATTGCCTCCGAGCTGTCCGCCGCGGTGGGACTAGGGGGCCGCGACCGGCCGCTGTCTTCGGGAGCAGAGCGCGCCCGCCTGCGCGTGACCCGCGCCATCCACACGGCGATTCGCCGCCTGGGCGATCAGGATGAGGATCTGGGCTACGAACTGGGCGCGACCGTGCGCACGGGCAGCTTCTGTGCCTACGAGCCCGACCCGCGGCGTCCGGTCAGCTGGCGTATCGAGCAGGGCTGAGCGGGATGTCCTCGCCGAGCGAGGAGACGTTCGACACCGTTGTCGTGGGCTCGGGCTTCGGGGGAGCCGTGACCGCCTTTCGGCTGGCCGAGGGAGGCTCCGGAGAGGTGCTGGTGCTCGAGCGCGGCCGGCCCTACCCGCCGGGGTCCTTCGCCCGCACGCCGCGGGAGCTCCAAACGGCCTGGTGGGATCCCTCGGAAGGGCTGCACGGCCTATTCGAGCTGTGGCGCTTCAGCGGGCTCGACATGCTCTGCGCGAGCGGCCTGGGAGGCGGCTCGCTGATCTACGCGAACGTGATGCTGCCCAAGGAGGAGGACACTTTCGTGCGCGAGGACCTGGCCGCCGGCGGGCGCGAAAGCTGGCCCCTGAGCCGCAGCGACCTCGAGCGCCACTACGACAACGTGTGGGCGATGCAGAGCCCGCAGTCCTATCCCGCCGACGTCGAGCCCTATGCATCCACGGCCAAGACCAGGGCGGTCGAGGAGGCGGCCGCGGCCCTGGGCCTGCAGGCCGAGCGGCCGGGCCTGGCGGTGCTGTTCGCGCCGTCGCAGGACGGCGAGCCCGTACCGGGCGCCCCGGTGCCCGGCGAAGACTTGCACCGGCTGCCGCGCTCCACCTGCCGCCTCTGCGGCGAGTGCGACATCGGCTGCAACTACGGAGCCAAGAACACGCTCGACTTCACCTACCTGAGCGCGGCCCAGAGAGAGGGAGCGCAGCTGCGCACGTGCTGCGAGGTGCGCACGATCGAGCCGCTCGAGCGGGGCCGCGACGGCTACCGGGTCGGCTATCGCCAGCACGTGGACGCCCGGGAGGGACACCGCATCGAGCTGCTCGACCCAACCGAAGAGCCCGTGCGCAGCGTGCGCGCAAAGCGCGTGGTCCTTGCCGCCGGAGCGGTTGGCTCGCCGCGCCTGCTGCTCGCCAACCGCGCCGCTCTGCCCGGGCTCAGCCGCGCAACGGGAACGCGCGTGTCGGCCAACGGAGACGCAATAGCCCTGGTCCGCGGCGCCCGGCGCCCTCTCGACCCCAGCCGCGGCCCCGTGATCACCGCTTCGATCAAGGTCCCGGCCGAGCGCTCGACCAGCGGCCGCCGCTTCCAGATCCAGGACGGCGGAGCCCCGGTGCTCGCCGACTGGCTGTGGGAAGCGCTCGAGCTTCCGAAGCTCCCCTGGCGCATGCGCCACACGATCGCCCGCCAGCTGCGGGGCGCCCTCGCCGGCCGGCGCGACACCAACCTGGGCGCCGAGCTCGCGCAGGTGTTCACCGACCGCTCGGCTGCGCTGATGCCGCTGCTGGCCAACGGCCGCGACGTCCCCGACGGGCGCTACGTGCTCGAGGACGGTCGCCTGGACCTCGACTGGGACTCAGCGCCCTCGGAGGAGTACTACAGCGGGGTCGAGAGCGGCTTTGGCGATGTCTGCTCGGCGCTGGGAGGACGGCAGATCGGGTCACCCTGGAAGCGCTTCAACCGCTCGGTCACCATCCACCCGCTCGGCGGCGCCCCCATGGCCGACGACGCGCGCCATGGTGTGGTCGATCCGTGGGGCGAGGTCTTCGGCTTTCCCGGGCTCTACGTGGCCGACGGGGCGGCCATGCCCGGCCCGGTGGGGGTCAACCCCAGCTTCACGATCGCGGCCTTCGCCGACCGCGTGACCGAGGGCATCCTCGACGGTCGCTCCGCGGGCGAGCGATGAGCGCCGGCGCCGTCCCCGAGCTCAGCTTTCGCGAGCACATGCGCGGCCCGGTTTCCTTTCACGCGGGCGACTACAACAGTGGCGTCATCGCCGGCCGGCGCGACGGCAGCTGGTGCTCGGCCGACGTGGAGGTCGTGATCGACGACCTCGACCGCTTCCTGCACGGGCCCCCGCATCCGGCTCGGCTCGAGGGGTCGGTCACGTGCCCGCGCCTCGGCGGGCGCCTCGAGGTCGAGGAGGGACGCTTCGACCTCTTCGTGCGCGCCCCGGACGCTCGGCGCCGGCGGGTTCTCTACCGGCTCTTCCTGCGCGACCGCGAGGGCCGCCCGCTCACCTTCAGCGGCTTCAAGCTGATCGAGGACGACCCCAACCACGACCCCTGGCGCGACTGCTCGAGGCTGCTCGTGCGCCTGCTGGCCGGTCACGTCTCCCACGCCTCCGAGGCGGACGACGACCCGCGGACCGTGGCCACCGGGGTCCTGCGCATCAACCCGCTGCGCTTTCTGCGCACGGCCCTCACCATGCGCGGCGCCCCGGGCCGGCGCCTGAGCGCTCCGGTCCGCTACCAGGCGGCCTTCGTGGCCCAGCTCCTGGCCGTGTACGGCGGCCGGGGCCTGCCCCAGACGCAGTTCGACTTTCCTACGGTCAGGCCGGGCCGTACCCAGCTGCAGGGCCGGCCGGCCCGGCGCTGGCACGAGCTGCCCGGACGGCCCGCGCTCGAGCGGCGCATCCTCCCCTTCGAGACAGGCGACGGCAGCGAGATCAACCTCCATCACATCCGCGCGCGCGACGCAGGTCCGAAGCCGGGCAGTGTTCCGGTGATGCTCGTGGGCGGCCTCGCCATGCGGGCCAACAGCTTCTACGACAGCCCCTCCTCACCCAGCCTGGTCGATGCCCTGGTGGCCAGGGGGCACGACGTCTGGGTGGAGAACTGGCGCACGTCGATCGACCTTCCGGCCAGGGACTACACGCTCGATCGCGCCGCCGTCTACGACCATCCGGCCGCGCTGAGCACCGTCCGCGAGCAGACGGGCGCCGAGAAGGTCGACGCGGTGGCCCACTGCATGGGCTCCGCGAGCCTGACCATGTCGGTGCTGGCCGGTCTCGTGCCTGACCTGCGCCGGGTCGTGTCGAGTGCGGTGTCGCTTCACATCGAGCTCGACGAGCGCTCCCGCCGGCGCCTGGCCTGGCTCGTGCCGCCCATGTCGCGCTTCATGCGCGGCTTCGATCCGCAGTGGGCCGCACGGGCTCCCTCCGTGCTCGCCGCCGGGCTCGCGCGCTGGGCGCGCTTCGCGGGCCGCGAGTACGCCAACCCACTCAACGCGGCCACCACCTACTTCTATGGCGGCCGGCCCGACGGGTTGTGGCAGCGCGACAATCTCGACGCCGAGACGCTCGAGTGGCTCGCGCGTGAGTTCGGCTACGCCCCCCTGTCCTTCTTTCGCCAGATGGGTCGCTGCGCGGAGTCGGGGCATCTCGTGCCCGTGGAGGGCCTGCCGGAGCTCCGGGGCGATCTGCTCTCGGCCCGCCCGCCCCGGGGCACGCGCTTCACTTTTCTCGCCGGCCTGGCCAACCGGTTCTTCCTCCCGCTCGGCCAGCAACTCACCTGGGAGCACTTCGAGCGCATGCAGCCCGGAGAGCACAGGCTGCGTCCGCTGGCCGGCGTGGGCCACCTCGACCTCGTGGTGGGACGGCGCGCCCAGCGCGACGTGTTTCCGCTCATCCTCGACGCGCTGGCTTGAACCAGATCGCGCCCATCACCGTGATCGCGCCCGTGCGCCGGCCCTGGGCATGGTGGTTGCGGCTGACCTGGCCGCGCTCGGATCGCAGCGCCTTCGTCAAGCGCCCGCTGCTTCGGCTCAGCTTCATCCACGTGGCCCACTGGGCGCTGATCGACCGCCTTCCGGCCTCGGCGGGCCGGCGGGCGCGACGGCTGCCCACCCCCTACGTGCTCTTTCAGAGCAACTTCGACGGTCCCGCCGCCGAGTACGCGGAGGCGTTCGCGCTCGAGGTGCCGTGGCGCATACGCGGCCTCTGGGGCGGCGCCTACGGGTTTCCGGGCCCGCGGCCGCCCAACCACTTCGTCCGTTACGTGCTCGAGCATGCGATCGACGAGCCCTGCCACTACTACTGCCGCTACCCGGGTGCGACAGTGCGCGGCGTGAGCGCCGCGCAGGGCGTGAAGAAGAGCTTCGAGCGCTTCCGGCGCGAGAGTGCCGAACTCGGGCCCGACGACTTCGCCGCGGCGTGGCGGCGGTTTCTCAGCGACCAACAGGGCAACCTGTGAGCGCGCCGGGGATCAACCGCGAGGGCTTTGCGGCGCTGCTCCCCGTGAGGGACGGAGAGGAGCCCGGCGTGCGCGAGGCCCTGGGGACACTCGGGTCCGGCGACAAGAGCCCCTTCGCCCGCTCCGCGGGCACGCACTTCGCCCGCCTGACGCTCGTGCCGCCGTTGCGCGACCGTCACGAGCGCGAGCTCTCCACCGTTCCCTTCAGCCTGTTCTTCGCGGCCGAGTTCGACATTTCCCCCGGTGACTGGCTGCAAGCGCTGGGCGCTTCGCTGCCGGACGACCTTGACCGGATCCTCGACCGCTGCGCCGGCTATCCCGGCGCCGGCCGCACGGGGGCGTTCGAGAACTGGATGCTCGAGCACGGGGTGCCCGCCGGCTTCTCCCTTCACGGCTATCCGGAGCTCAGGTCCGAGCAGGTCGCGCAGATCCTCGAGCTGCGTGAGCGGATCAGCGCGTTCGCCGTAGAGACGCGCGGCCTCGAGCCTGCGGCCCTCGCGCGGCGGTGGGCCGAGGAGGATTGGGAGGGCGAGAGGTGACCGGGGTCGACCGCGCCGTCGACCAAGCGGACCTACAGGGCAACATCCTCTGCGGCTACGGTCGCGGCTACCCCCACGGCCTGTTTCTCTTCCTGCGCGTCGAGCAGGCCGGCCGCGCACGTGACTGGCTCGCAGAGCGGGTGCCCGAGGTGCGCAGCGCCCTGCCCTGGAGCGAGCGCCCGCCGCACACTCTGAACTTCGCTTTCAGCCTTGGCGGCCTGGCTGCTCTCGGGGTCTCTCAAGGAATCCTCGACGCCTTCCCGGAGGATTTTCGCCAGGGCATGGCGGCGCGCTGGGAGCGCCTCGGCGACAGCGGCCCGAGCCATCCCGACCTTTGGATGGCGGAGCTGCGGGAAGTCCATCTGCTCGTGACGGTGAGCGCGCGCGAGCGCTCGGTGCGCGACGCGCGACGCGAGCTCCTCGAGGGCCAGGCGCGGGAGGCCGGCCTCAGCGTCGCCGCCGCCGTGCAGACCGACGTTCCGGCCGACCAGCGCGAGCCCTTTGGCTTTCGCGACGGGCTTTCCCAACCGAGCATCCGGGACCCGCGGGCGGGCCCGTGGCGACGCACCACCGCCGACCCCCCGGTCTCCGTGGGCGAGTTCGTGCTCGGTTACGAGGACGAAGGCGGCACCGAATCGCCGGCGCCGCACGGGCTCGCCGCCAACGGCTCGTACTTGGTGGTGCGCCGGCTCGAGCAGGACGTGGAGGGCTTCTGGGAGTTCATCGCGGCCGAGGCGGGGCCGGACTCCGAGCGGCGAGAGTGGCTGGCTGCCAAGATCGTCGGGCGCTGGCGCGACGGCACCCCGCTCACGCTGTCTCCCGAAGGCCCCGAGCCCGGGCGCTCCAGTGACCTGGGCTGGCTCAACGATTTCACCTACGCCCACGACTCCGACGGCTTCGCCTGCCCGGTCGGCGCCCACATACGGCGCACCCATCCCCGTGACTCGCTCCATCGCGACTGGCGTTTCGGCAACCGGCACCGCATAATCCGGCGCGGCATGCCCTACGCGTCGCCGGGCGCCGGCGGCGAACGGGGAATCATATTCGCCTGCTACCAGGCGAGCATCGAGCGGCAGTTCGAGTTCGTTCAGTCGCAGTGGTGCGCGGACGGCAACGCCTTCGGTCTCGGCTCCGACCCCGACTTCATCGCCGGCGGCCCGTCGGGCAAGATGACGATTCAGGGCCGCCCGCCGACGTTCGTGCCGATGAGGAGCTTCGTGACCAACCGCGGAGGCGACTACTTCCTGGCCCCCGGCATCGCCGGGCTTCGCCACATCGCGAACGGGGGCGCGTGAGGCCGCGAACACCAGGACGGGAGCGAGGATGTTCTTCAGGCTCAGAGGGCCGAGGCCGCGCAGATCGGTGGCGCTCATCTCCCCGGCGGCTTGCCGCGTGGTGTCGGTGAGCAGCAACTGACCCGACGTGGCGACGGCGGCCACGCGCGCCGCAACGTTCACCGTGCTGCCCCACCAGTCGTTCGCGCGCCGAAGGGCGGGACCGGTGTGGAGGCCGATGTGAATAGCCGGGAGGGCGGGATCGGACAGCAGATCGAGGGCCAGGCTCACGGCGGCGGCAGCGTCGCGAGCATGGACCATGACCGCGTCGCCCAGCGATTTGATCACCTCCGCGTCATGGCCGGCGGCCAGGGTGGAAGCTCGGTCGACGAAGGCGAGCGCCACCTCCGCCGCAGCCGCGTCGCCGTTGAGCTCGGCCAGCATCGAGTAGCCCGTTATGTCGGCGAACATGAACGTGTGGGATTCCACGACCATCTACCTGGGAGGCGTGATCTCGGAGCGAACATCGTTACCTTCCGGCCATGCTTTTCGGACAGGAGCACGTTGACCGTTACGTGGAGACCGACGGCGAGGAGGGTCACGACTGGCAGGGCACGACCGCGCTCATCCTGTGGACGAAGGGACGACGCTCAGGCGAGTCGCGCGCCGCGCCGCTGATCTACCAGCCCTACGGCGATGACCTCCTTGTGGTGGCCTCGAAGGGAGGCGCCGACGAGCATCCGGACTGGTACCTCAACCTCGACGCCGAGCCCGATACCGAGGTACAGGTGAAGGCTGACCGCTTTCGCGCTCACGCGCGCACCGCCACGGCCGAGGAGCGGCCCGAGATGTGGCGGACCATGACCGCGGTTTGGCCCGACTACGACGAGTACCAGACGAAGACCGAGCGCGAGATCCCCGTGGTAGTGCTCGAGCGCAAGTCAGACTAATTCGCGCCTAACCGCTGGGCAGGCCGCGCATAGACTCGGCGGCACATGCGTGTCGCCATCGTCTCCACCTACCCACCGCGCGCATGTGGAATCGGGACCTTCTCCCGGGACCTGCGCGAGGCGCTGCTGAGTGCGGACGGAGTGAGCGCGGTGGAGTTGGCGGCCATCGTGCGCGACCCGGACGCCGAGCAGGCCCCCGAGGTCGCCGTGCGCATCGAGCAGGATCAGCGTGGCGACTACGCCGCGGCAGCGCGGCTGCTCGACCGCCGCGGCGTGGACGTGGTGGTGATCGAGCACGAGTACGGGATCTTCGGCGGTCCCGACGGCGAGCACGTGCTGTCGCTCGCGCGCCAGCTGCACCAGCCGATCGTGCTGACCCTTCACACGGTGCTCTCCGTGCCCTCGGTGGGCCAAGCGGAGACGCTGCGGGCGCTGTGCGACCTCTCCACGCTCGTGTGCGTGTTCACCGAGACGGCGAGGCGCATGGTCCTCGAAGCCCGCCTGGTCCGCCCCGAGCGCGTGCGCGTGGTTCCGCACGGAGGCCCCACGGAACTGCTGCCCAAGGGCAACGGGCGCCGGCGCCTGAGGCTGCCGCGCCGGCACGCCGACGAGCCCGCGCGCTCCATAGCGGAGGACCGCTGCGTGCTGGCTACCTTTGGCCTCATCTCGCCGGGCAAGGGCATCGAGACGGCTATCGAGGCAATGCCCGCGATCGTGGAGCGACATCCGAAGGCGGTGTACGTGGTGGCCGGCCAGACCCACCCCGAGGTCGCCAAGCAGCACGGGGAGGAGTACCGCCTCTCGCTCGAGCGCCTCGCCCGTGACCTCGACCTGGGCGAGCACGTGGTCTTCGACGATCGCTTTCTCACCGTGGACGACCTCTCCACCATGCTGGAGGCGACCACGATCTACCTTACCCCGTACCGCTCGCGCGAACAGATCGTCTCCGGCGCGCTGACCTTCGCGATCGTGGCCGGCTGCCCCACGGTCTCGACGCCCTACTTCTACGCCGAGGACCTGCTCGCCTCCGGCGCCGGCGTGATCGTCCCCTTCGACGACCACGAGGCGCTCGCCGAGGCGGTGAACGACCTGCTCGACGACCCCGAACGGCTCGAGGGGGTTCGCCGCCGGGCGCGCGAGGTCGGCCACGAGATGTCGTGGCCTCAGGTGGGCCGTCAGACCGCCGATGTGCTGCGCGAGGCGATCGCCCTCGGTCCCCCCGCCACGGTGCGCCGCCCCGCGCCGACCGTGCTGCCGCGGGCGCGCGTCTCGCACCTGCTCACGCTTGTGGACGACGTGGGAATCATCCAGCACGCCGACGGCATCATTCCCACGCGGTCGTCGGGCTACTGCGTCGACGACGTGGCGCGGCTGGCGATCGTTGCGCTCGGCCTGCGCGAGACGACGGGCAACGAGGAGTACAACCGCATGCTCGCGCTCAGCCTCGCATTCCTGCGCCACGCCTGGGATTCCGAGCGGGCGGGCATGCACAACTTCCTCTCCTATGACCGGCGCTGGCTCGACGAGCCCCACGGCGGCGATCACTTCGGACGGGCGGCGTGGGCGCTGGGGGAGGTCGTCGGCGCCCAGCCACCGGCGGCCCTGCTCGAGCCGAGCCGACTCCTGCTGCTCGAGATGCTTCCCGCGCTGGCCCAGCAGCGATCGCCGCGGACGATGGCCTTTGCGCTGCTCGGCCTTGCCCACGCCGGCCCCGAGCAGCTGGGCGAGGAGGCCACCGCGGTGGTGCGCGATCTGGCCGGGCGGTTGGCCGGCCAGCAACGCGCCAACGCGACCCACGACTGGTGCTGGGCCGAGGACGTGCTCGCCTACGACAACGCTCGTCTGCCCCAGGCGCTCATTGCCGCGGGATCGTGCCTCGGCGACGAGGAGCTGCTCGGCGAAGGCCTGCGCGCGCTCGACTGGTATTCGAGTGAGACGGGCATCGACACCCCCTTCACCCGCCACGTCGGCCATCACAACCGCCGGCGCGGGGTCGCCCATCCGGGCGCGGGCGACGAGCAGCCGCTGAACGCCGCGGCGTTGACCGAGGCCCAGATCGAGGCCTACCGCGCCACGGGCTCCGAGGAAGCGGCCCTTCGGGCGGTGCGCGCGTTCGAGTGGTTTCTCGGTCGCAACCGGCTCAACACAGCGGTCTACGACTTCGCGACCGGGGGTTGCCACGACGGGCTGGGCGAGGCTGCCGTCAACGTCAACGAGGGCGCCGAGGCGACGCTCGCCTACCTGCAGGCGCTGCTCGCACTCGACGCGGCGGGGCTCAAGGCAACGCTGCCCGAATGAGGCTGGCCCTGCTCGGCCCGATCGCCTGGCGCACGCCGCCCCGGCACTACGGCCCGTGGGAGCTCGTCACCGGGCTGCTCGCAGACGGCCTGGCCGAGCGCGGGGTCGACGTAACCCTCTTCGCCACGCTCGACTCGGTCACGCGCGCGAAGCTCGAAGGGGTCTGCCCCCGCCCCTACGAGGAGGACCGCGAGATCGACGGCCGCGTGTGGGAGGCGCTGCACGTGGCGCACGCGCTAAGCCGCTCAGCCGATTTCGATCTCATCCACAACCATCTCGACTGGCTGCCGCTGGCCTTCTCGGGACTCAGCCACGCGCCCATGGTCACCACCATCCACGGCTTTTCCTCCTCGCGCATCCTGCCCGCCTACCAGCGGTCTGAGAGCGCCTTTGTCTCCATCTCCGACTCCGACCGCTCGCCGGAGCTCGACTACGTCGCAACGGTCCATCATGGGGTCGACCCCACGCCGCTTCCCTTCTCCGAGAAGGGCGGCGAGGACCTCGTCTGCTTCGGCCGGATCCATCCCGACAAGGGAACTCACGAGGCGATCAACATCGCCCGGCGCGCCGGGCGCCGCCTCGTGTTGTGCGGACCGGTGCAGGACGAGCCCTACTTCAGCAGGCAGATCGAGCCGCACATCGACGGCGAGACCGTGCGCTACCTCGGCTCGGTGGAGCCCGGCGAGCGCGCCGCGGTGCTCGGTGGCGCCGCCTGCCTGCTGCACCCGATCGCCTTCGAGGAGCCCTTCGGCCTGTCGGTGGTGGAGGCGATGATCTGCGGCACGCCGGTGGTGGCCTATTCTCGCGGTTCGATGCCCGAGATCGTCAAGGACGGGGTCACCGGCGTGCTGGCCGACGGCGTGCCGGGTGCGGTGGCGGCGGTCGAGCGCGCCGCCCGCTTCGATCGCGCCGCCTGTCGCAGCGAGGCTCTGGGCCGCTTCGGCGTACGGCGCATGATCGATTCCTATCTGCATGTATATGAGGATGTCCTCCGTGGTCACTAGCGATTCCCTGTTCACCCGGCACCCGGGCAACCCCATGCTCACCCCCGAGCGCTGGCCCTATCCGATCAACGCGGTCATGAATGCCGGCGCCACTCGGTTCGAGGACCAGACCGTGCTGGTGTGCCGAGCCGAGGACCGCCGCGGCTTCTCGCATCTCACCTGCGCGTGGTCGCGTGACGGCGCGTCGAACTGGGTGGTGGACCAGGAGCCGGCGCTGGCCTACGACGGTGAGCGCCCCGAGGAGGAGTGGGGCCTCGAGGACCCGCGGGTAACGCGGGTGGACGAGCTCGACGCTTGGATCATCAGCTACACGGCCTTCGGCCGCGGCGGCCCGGGAGTCTCGCTGGCCAAGACCTCCGACTTCCGCAGCTTCGAGCGGCTGGGGCTGATCATGACTCCCGAGGACAAGAACGCCGTGCTGGTTCCGCGCAGGGTGGGGGGCGAGTGGATTCTCTTTCACCGCCCGACCTCGAGGCACGGGGCGGACGTGTGGCTCTCGCGTTCCCTTGACCTCAAGAGCTGGAGCACCCCGGAGCTGGTCATGGCCCGACGGGCCGGAGGCTGGTGGGACTCCGCGCGCATCGGCATGGGCGCTCCCCCGATCGAGACCGACAGCGGCTGGCTCGTCGTGTACCACGGCGTGCGCGAGACCGTGGCCGGCAGTCTCTACCGCGCGGGGCTCGCGCTACTGGACCTCGAACAACCCTCCAAGGTGCTGAACCGCTCCGAGGAGTGGGTGCTGGGTCCTCAGGCCGAGTTCGAGGTCACCGGCGACGTGCCGAACGTCGTGTTCCCCTGTGGGCTGATTCGCGACGACGAGACCGACACGTTGTCGCTCTACTACGGCGCGGCCGACACGCGCATCGGTTTGGCTACCGCCAACTGCTCAGAGGTCTTGGAATATCTACTCGGGTGCCCTGAGGGGTAGTCCGCAAAAGGGCCCGCGGCGTCAGAGCCAGGCCCACCGCCAGGGCCGTGGCGTCCAGCCAGAAGTGATTGCCCGAAGCGGCGGTGATTCCCACGACGATCACCGGCCACGTCAGGCCGGCTGCTCGTAGCCACCGGGACGGCCCAATCCCAGGTCAGCCTCCTACGACCACGGCGGCCGGCACGAGCAGGTACTCGGCGAAGAACAGCGCCCATACCCGCAGGTAGAAACGGCTGAAGCGAGCCGGGTCCTCGAGGTCCACGCGCGCCGCCAACGCCAGCAACAGCGCCAAGCAGGCGAGGTGGCCGGCCGCGAGGATCGGCCCCGAGGCGTCGTCGACCAGGAGCGGCCCGGCGATGGCCATGCCGAGGTAGCCGGCGATGAGCGCCGCCATGCCCATGCGAAACGCCGGGCGGACACCGAGTCTGACCGTGAAGGTTCCGATGCGAAAGCGCCGGTCGCCTTCGGCGTCGGGCACATCCTTGAGCACGGCGATGGCGAAGGAGAAGGGCAGCACGAACAGCGTGAGCGCGACGATCGCGTCCGGTATGGGGCTCAGCCCCGTCCGTCCGCCGAGCGAAGCGGCGAAGTGCAGGTATACACCGAGGTTGACGACCAGGGCACGTACCACGGAGATGCTGGCGGCCGCGAGTGCGGGGTAGCGCTTGAGCCGCAACGGAGGGGACGAATAGGCCGTGCCGATGGCCAGCGCGGCTCCCACCGCCACGAACTCGACCCAGCCCTGGCTGACGGCCAGGATGACGGCCAGAATGGCGCACGCCATGACTATTCGCCAGGCGCCGCGAACGCTCAGCCGGCCCGCGGGAATCGGCAGCCAGGGCTTGTTGATCCGATCGATCGCCACGTCCTCGCACTGGTTGAGGCCGACGATGTAGAGGTTGACCGTCACCCCGGCAAGCAAGGTCATCGCCAGGTCCCCGAGGCCGTCCCCGAGCGTCACCCCCGGCAGGACCGAGGCCGCGATGACGTAGATCCCGAGGATGCTGAACGCGGTAACGATCAGCGTGTGGGGGCGAGAGAACCTCCACAGGGTGGAGAGGGCCGACAGCGGAGGCTCAGCGCCTGCCGCCGCGGCGGGCGCGCAGGTTCAAGAACAGGCCGATCGGCACGAACACCGCCCCGGCCAGAGCGCCGGCGGCGAAGCGCAACAGGCGCCGGGCGGTCCAGGGCTCGTCGACGCGCTCCGAACCGGCGGCCGTGGCGGGCGGTGGCCCGTGCTCGGTGGCCTGGGCGGCGATGGCGATGGCGTAGTGGCGCCTTGCGGGGTCGCCGTTCCACGGAGCTCCCATCCGCAGGATTGCGGTGTCCTCGAACCCCGCGCCGGCGAACCACTCGCGGTACTGGGACTCGGTCGGAAACAGCATCCACGCGTCGGCGATGAAGCGGGCCAGCCGGTCTCTCGGCGCCAGCGGACCGGCCAGGAGCACGGTGCCGCCGGGTCGAACGACGCGGTGAGCCTCGGCGATGGCCCGGGCAGGGTCGGGCCAGTACTCGATGCTGCCGCAGGAGACGTAGCGGTCGAAGGAGTTGTCGGCGAAGGGCAGCCGCTCGGCGTCGCCCAGCACCTTGGCGCAGCCGGCGAGCCGCGGCTTCTTGGCCGCTCGCCCGAGCTGATCCGGGCTCTGATCGAGCATGGTCACGGCTTCGGCGTTCACCCGTTCGACGATTCCCTCCGTCGAGAAGCCCGTGCCCGCTCCCACGTCGAGCGTCCGCAGATGCGGATCGTCGAGCTGAGCCAGGGTCAGCGCCTCGGCGCGCAGGGGGACGGTCCAGAACAGCGGGTTGACCCAGCGGTCATAGAGGGGGGAGACGAAGCGGTAGAACCAGAGCGCCTCCTTCTTGTGTTGTATGGACCGCAAGATGTGGCCTTCCTCCAACGGGTACGCGTACGAAACAGATATGGCTCTCCCGCACCTCGACCGGTGGCTACCAGATCCGGTGGTCCGAAGCCACCACCGGCGGGCGGGGCGCGCCGGGGCCGAGGAGATGTGGAGCGCAGCAGGCACGGTACGCCTCTCGGACACGCGGGCACTCGGCCGCCTGGTTCGCTGGCGGATTCCCGATACCCCGGCCGACCAGTCCTTTGGCGACCTCTTTCGCTCTTATCCGTTCACCGTTCTCGAGGAAGGGCCTCGTTCGCTGGTCTCCGGCCTGTGCGGGCGCATCTGGACCCTGGCCCGCGATTATCCCGCGCTCGAGGACGACACCGCCTTTCGACGGTGGGACGCAGACGGAACCGTCCGGGTGCTCTTTGCCCACTGGGTGGAGGCAATCGACGACGACGAGGCCGAGCTCGTGACCGAGGCGCGCGTGCAGCCGGTCGACAGCGGCGCGGCCGTGCGGTTGCGGGCGCTCTGGGCCGCGGTCGGTCCCTTTGAGCGGCTGGTTGGATCTGAAGCTCTCACGGCTGCGGTCCGCCGGGCCGAGGCTGACCAAGCTCGAGGCCGGCGAGCGGCGAGACCGCCTCGATGAGGGTGTGCCGCCCGCGGCTCAGGCGCAGGCGGACGTGCCCGGCGAGTGCCTGCTGAGAGCGCATCTCGACGCGAGGCGCGCCCAGCTCGGGCACGGGGAGGAGATGAGTTTCCGCTTCTCCGGCCTGGCCCTCGATCTCGAGGCGGTAGCGGGGCGACTTTGCCTCGAGCCGCCAATGGCCGCGACCCACGCGCACGCGCGTGCGAGCTAGCGGCGGCCAAAAGCTCAACACCCGCCGGCCGAGGCGCACGACCACGGCTGAAGGAGCCGGGCTCGCGCCGAGCAGCGGCAGGTGCCCGCCCGCGAAGGCCACACCCAGCTCGGGTTCGGGAAAGGCGGCCGCCTGGCCCCACCACCAGCGCCCCGCGAAGCCCGGCCCCCAGTTCTTCTCCGCGTAGGCGCGCGCGCCGTCGAGGCGCACGCGCCGGCCGCCCACGCAGGCCTCGCCCGTGACCTCGGCGTCCAGCAGCAGCGGGTGCCAGTACTGGGTCAATCCGGGCACGACGTGCGCGGGACCCAACGCGCCGAAGCTCTTCCGCGGCCAGGGCACGCGGGGGCGAAGCGCCACGTCGATCCAGTTCGCGGCGTCGAGTTGCAGGCTCAGGTGCTCGAGTGAGCCGTGGAGCAGCTCGCCGGCTGCCACGCCGAAGCGGTTGGGCTCGCCCGCAGCCGGCTCGGCGAGAGCATGCCGGACCAGACCGCCGGGATGGGCGGCCAGGGCCACGAGCGCCCAACGCCCGTTGGGGCCCCGGCACACCCCACAGAGCGCCACGAGCACGCGCTCGCGTTCAGCGTCGACGATGCGCCAGTAGTACCCCTCCATCGGCGCTCCGTGGTCATGGCTCGGATCTCCGAAGGGAAGATCGGCTCCCGCCCTGCGGTATGCCCGCAGGCAGCGCCCCATGGAGCGTCCAGTTTGCCACCCCCGCCAACCTTTCGGCCCTTTGCTCCGTAGCCAGATAGAGAATGGCCACCGACACAGCCACCGGGGCGTCGCGCAAAGACGATCACCTCCGAATCGCGGCCCAGCCCGGTGTGGAGCATCGGGCCGGCACCGGCTTGGAGGCGGTTCGGCTACGCCATCGCGCCCTGCCCGAACGAGACCTCCAACAGGTGGACCTGGCCGTTGAACTGCTCGGGCGGCGCCTGCGAGCGCCGCTCATGGTGAGCGCAATGACCGGGGGCACGGGCGAGGCCGCGATCATCAACGCGCGGCTGGCCGGCGCCGCGGCCGAGTTCGGAGTCGGCGTGGTGCTCGGATCGGCTCGGGCGCTGCTCGAGGACCCGAGCCTGCTCAGCACCTACCGCCTCGAGCCGCGCCCGCCGCTCGTTCTGGCGAACCTCGGCGCCGCCCAGTTGACGCCAGAGCGGGCGATCCGTGCCGTGGACCTGCTTGCAGCCGACGGGCTTTCCGTGCATCTCAACCCGCTGCAAGAGGCAGTCCAGCCCGAAGGCCAGCCGCACTTCGCCGGCGTCCTGGCGCAGATCGCGGCTACCGTCGCGCGCCTTGCGCCGCTACCGGTGGTCGTCAAAGAGGTCGGCTTCGGCCTCGACCCCGAAGACGTACGCCTGCTTCACGAGGCGGGGGTCGCCGCGCTCGATGTTGCGGGGTCGGGAGGCACGAACTGGGCGCTGATCGAAGGACGCCGCAACCCCGAAGGCCAGTTGCTGGCCGAGGCCTTCGCCGACTGGGGGACGGCCACGAGCGACTCGCTGCGGGCCGCTCGCTGCGCGGCTCCCGGGGCCGCGCTGCTGGCGAGTGGAGGCCTGCGCAGCGGTGTCGACGTGGCCAAGTGCCTGGCCCTAGGAGCCCAAGCCTGCGGGCTGGCGCGGCCCTTTTTGCTGGCCGCCCAGGCCGACCGCGTGCCGCAGGCGCTCGGCACGGTGCTCCAGCAGCTGCGGATAGCTACGTGGCTGACCGGAGCCGCGTCGGTATCGGCCCTCGGTCAGGAGCACCTCCAGTGAAGGCGGTGGTGATCGGAGCGGGGCTGGGGGGACTGGCGGCGGCGCTGCGCCTTCAGGGTGCCGGCCACGACGTGGTCGTGCTCGAGCAGCGCGACCAGCCGGGCGGACGGGCCTACCGCCTCCGAGACGAAGGATTCACCTGGGACACCGGTCCCTCGCTGATCACGATGCCCTGGGTCTTGGAAGAGACCTTCGCGGCCGGAGGGCTCGACCTCGCGAGCGAGGTGGAGCTCGTGGCGCTCGACCCCTTCTACCGGATCCGCTGGGCCGGGGACGACCGCCACCTGGACTTCGTGAGCGACCGCGCCCGGATGAGGGACTCGATCGCGCGCTTCTCGGCGGCGGACGCCGGGCGATTCGACGGCTTTTTGGAGCGGCTGCGGCCCATCTACGAGGAAGGCATCCTCGGAGCGGGGCGGCGCCCCTTCCTGCGCGCCCGCGATCTCGCCGCCTTCACGCCGCGCATGATGCAGCTCGGCGCCATGCTGCCTCTATGGCGCCTCGTGGCGTCCTCCTTCGAGCACCCGCGCGTGCGTGAGGCGTTCTCCTTTCACTCGCTGTTCATCGGTGGCGATCCCTTCCGCGTGCCGGCGATCTACGGCGCGCTGGTCTATCTCCAGTTCCTTGACGGCGTCTGGTATTCGCGCGGCGGCGTCTACTCGCTGATCGAGGCGATGGCGCGCCCGCTCGACGTGCGCTGCGGCGAGCGCGTCGAGCGAGTCGAGCATCGCGCCGGCCGGGTCACCGCGGTGGTCACCGCGGGAGGAGAGCGCTACGAGGCCGATGCCGTGGTGTCGAACGCCGACGTGCTGCGCACTCACGAGCTGGTGGGCCGGCGGCCGGCGCGTCGCCCACTGAAGCCGACGATGTCCTGCTTCATGCTCTACCTCGGCACCGACCGGCCCGTGCCCCGGCTCAAGCACCACACTCTTCTGGTGGGTAGGTGCTACCGGCGTTTCATCGCCGACGTCACACGCAGGGGCCGGCTCCCGGAGACCTTTTCGACCTACCTCCACGCGCCCGCACGCAGTGACTCGGACATGGCCCCCGCGGGTGGCGATTCCCTCGCGGTGCTGCTTCCGGTTCCGAACCTGCGGGCCAAGATCGACTGGGCCGACGAAGGTGACCGCTTGCGCGAAGCGCTGCTCGACGACTTCGAGCAGACCTTCGGACTCACCGGGCTGCGCGCGTCGGTGCAGGTGGAGCACCGCATGGATCCGAGCGATTTCGCCCGCGAGCTGGGTGCCGTGGACGGCAACGCGTTCGCCGTCGAGCCGACGCTGCATCAATCGGCCTGGTTTCGCCCGGCCAACCGCGACCGCCGGCTACGGGGCCTCTACCAAGTCGGCGGCGGCACGCATCCCGGGGCGGGTATACCGGGGGTGCTGCTCGGGGCTGAGATCACGGCCGGCCTCGTGGCCGAGGACTTCCCGGCTGCGACGCTGCGAGGGAGGGCGCATGCTGCTCTACCGGCCTGAGGCGGACGACCTGATCGCCGAGGCGCGCGCGACCACGCGCCATCACGCCCGCACCTTCGCCGCGGCGTGCCGGCTGCTTCCGGACTCGGTGCGCAACGACGTATATCGGCTCTATCTGGTCTTCCGCATACTCGACGACCTCGTGGACGAGGGAGACCCGCGGGCGTACTCCGCGGTGGACGCGGTCGAGCGCTGGTGTCGCGACGGCACCGTCTCCACCCGCGAGACCACCGTGCTGGCCGACCTCGCCACGCGCCATCCGCTGCCCCGGGAGGCGCTGGAGGACTTCTGCCGCGGAATGCGCGACGACCTGGCCGCTCGCCCCTTCAACGACGAGGCGGAACTCGACCTCTACTGCTACCGGGTGGCCGGCACGGTGGGGCTGGTGATGGCCGCGGTCCTGGGTACGCGCTCTCCCGAGGCCGGTCTTCACGCCGCGGCTCTGGGCATGGCCATGCAGCGCACCAACATCCTGCGTGACATCGACGAGGACCTGGCCGGCGGGCGGCTCTACCTCGCCCAGGAGACCGTTGCCCGCTTCGGCTGGCCGCGCCCCGGGCAGCGCGAGGACCTGCTGCGCGACCAGATCGCTCGCGCCGACGAGCTCTTCGACGAGGGCCTGGCGGGCATAGCGATGTTGCGGCGGGGGCGACTGGCCATTCGTGCCGCCGCTTCGATGTACCGCGAGATCCTGCGCCAGATCGAGCGCGACGGCTACGGCGCGCGCTCCGGCCGAGCGGTCGTGCCGCGCTCGCGCAAGCTGCTGGCGCTGGCTCTTTCGAGGCACTGACGCGCGATCCGGTGGCCCGTTCACCCTTCCATGCCCTCTTTGTCGCGCTCGTAGGAGCCCAGCTCGGCTATCCCGGCGTATCGGAGCGAAGCCAGCCGCAGGCCACGCGGGCTGTGGTGGGCCTCATGCTCGCCACGTCCTTCGCCGAGGCGGCCCGGGCGAGGAGCACACCGCGGGCCGTCGCGCTCCTCGGCTCGGCGGGAGCTGTGGGGTTCGCCGCTGAGCTGGTGGGCACCGCCACGGGCCGGCCCTTCGGACGCTACCGCTACAGCGACCGGCTGGGCCGCCGGCTCGGCGGCGTGCCGCTGGCGGCCGCCGCGGCCTGGGCGATGATGGCGCGTCCGGCGTGGACGGTCGGCGGGCTGCTCAGCTCGCGCCGTTTAGCCCGTGTGGCGGCCAGCTCGGCCGCCCTCTGCGCGTGGGACGTGTTCCTCGACCCACGCATGGTGCGTGACGGCTATTGGGAATGGGCCAACGGCGGGCGCTACGAAGGAGTGCCGGCTTCCAACTACCTGGGCTGGCTGCTGACGGGGACGATTCTCTTCTCCGCCTGGTCGGCACTCGATGCGGAGACTCCCGCGGGCAAGGACGACGACGGCGCACTGGCCCTCTACCTGTGGACCTGTGCGGGCGAAACGCTGGCCAACGCGGTCGTCTGGCGCCGGCGCCGGGTGGCGCTGGCCGGTGGTGTCGCGATGAGCGCGCTTGCGGTGCCGGCCGTCATCGCTCGCCGGCGCGGCCCACGCCCATGAACGTGGCCGTGGTGGGCGCGGGGGTAGGCGGCCTGGCGTGCGCCCTGCGTCTCGCCCAAACGGGGTGCCGGGTAACGGTCTTCGAGGCCAACGCGGCGCCGGGCGGCAAGGCGGGCCGCCTCGAGCTTGGCGGCTTCTCGTTCGACACCGGCCCGTCGCTGGTGACCATGCCCTGGGTGTTCCGGGAGCTGCTCGGTGAACGGATCGAGCTGCTGAGAGTGGAGCCGGTCACGCGCTACGGGTTCGCCGACGGCACCGAGGTCGAGCTGAGCGCCGACCTGCCGAGGGCCATGGAGGCGCTCGAGGCGTGGAGCCCGGGAGCGGGCGCCGACTGGGCGCGCTTTCTCGGCGTGTGCGGCTCGATGTGGCGGGCCTCGCTGCCCTTCCTGCACGGCCCGCCTCCGTGGCCGCCGCGCCGCCCGGCCCCGGGCGAAGCCAGCCCCGACCCGCGCGACCTTCTGCGCATCAGGCCGTGGCACACCCTGCGCTCCCTGACCCGCGGACTCGTGCGCGATCCTCGCCTGCGACTGGTGATCGAGCGCTTCGCAACCTACGCCGGAGCCGACCCGCGAAGCGCACCGGCTGCGCTGGCCGTGGCGGGCTACGTCGAGCACGCCTTCGGAGCCTGGCACGTACGTGGAGGGGTTTACCGCATCGTCGAGGCGCTGTGCGCCCGCCTGCAGGAGCGAGGTGCGGGGCTGCGGCTGGGCGAGCCGGTCGAGGAGCTGCTCATCGAAGGCCGTCGAATCCGCGGTGTGGCGACTCGTCACGGGCCCTTCCACGCCGACGCGGTGGTCTGGAACGGCGACGCCCTTGCGCTCGAGCGCCTCCTGCCCGGGCGCCGGGCGCTCGGCCGCCGGCCGAGGTCGCTGTCCGGCTTCGCGCTCATGCTCGGCGTGCGAGGAAGCTCCGCGAGGCCAGTGCACCACCGCATCGCCTTCCCGGAGCACCCTGACGCCCAGTTCGACGCCATCTTCGGCGCTCGCCGTCCCGCGCGAGACCCCACCCTCTACGTGGCCGCCAGCTCGGTGACCGATCCGGGTGAGGCGCCTGCGGGCTGCGAGAACTGGTTCGTGCTGGTCAACGCACCCCCCGGGGGCCGCGACGGCCCGGCTTGGGACGAGGAGGCCAACCGCTATGAGAGCCACCTGCTCGAGCTGCTGTCCGCGGCGGGGCTGGCGCCTCCGGGGCCGATCGCGGTGAGCGCCCGACGCACGCCGGCAGACCTCGAGCGCGAGAGCGGAGCGCCCGGCGGAGCCATCTACGGCGCGGCGCCGCACGGACGCCTCGCCGCAACGCGGCGTCCCGGCAACCGGGTCCGCGGCCTGCGCGGCCTCTGGCGCGTCGGAGGAACGGTGCACCCTGGCGGCGGGCTGCCGCTCGTGGCCCTGGGAGCCGCGACGGTGGCGCGGGAGCTGACTCGCTGAGCGCTCGGATCGCGATCACCGCGGTGGCCGTCGCGATGGCGCTCGGGGCCTGCGACTCCGGCGACGACACCCCACGCCCCGACGTCACGCGGTCGCAGCTCGGTCGCGGAGCGGCTTCCGCCGTCCTGTGGCGCCCGCGCCGGCAGACGCTGCCCACGGTCGTGTTCCTGCACGGCTGGGGTGCGGTCGACCCGCGCGCCTACGGTCCCTGGGTGCGTCACCTGGTCCGTCGCGGCAGCGCGGTGGTGCTGCCGCGCTACCAGCTCTCCGGCCTGTCTCTACCGGCCGCTGCGCTGCCCAACGCCGTTCGCGGCGTTCGCGCGGGCCTGGCACGGCTGCCGGGGCGCCCCTGGGTCGCGGCCGGGCACTCCGCCGGCGGGGCTCTTGCCGCCGACCTCGCGGTTGGCGCTATGGCCGAAGGGCTACGTCCGCCGCTTGCCGTGTTCGCCGCCTACCCCGGCCGCGGCCTGGCCGGCGTGCCCCTGCGCATCCCGGCCACCGACCCGGCCCGTATTCCTTCGGGCGTGCGCATCCTCGCGCTCGCCGGAGCCGACGACCGCGTGGTGGGCGCCCAGACGGCGAAAGACATCGTCGTCGGCGCCGATCGGGTGCCGCGCGCGCAGCGCCGCTTCGTTCTCGTAACGCGCCCGGACGCCGCCGACCACCTCGCTCCTCAGCGCAACGACGCCGCCGCCCGCGAGGTCTTCTGGCCTGCCCTCGACCGGCTCATAGGCCGTGTGCGCTGAGCCTGAGCGGATCTATGCCGTTCCAGCAGCCCTGAGCTTCGCGGGGCCGAAAGCGCGCAAACAGCTCCTCGCTGTACCAGTCTTCGGCGCGCGTGCGGGCCACTACGGCCCGGTGGCCCGGTTGGCCGTAGGCGTAGGCCTGGACCTCGGCCAGAGATCGCCACATCGAGAAAGTCGCCTGGCGCCCCACCGGCCACTCGCCGATGCCGACCGAGGCCAGCACCCCGGGCGCCCGCAGCAGCTCCTGTGCCGGCGGCGCAACGGACCTGTAGAAGCGCACGAGCCGTCGCGGCCGGATGGCTGCCCGGGTCAGGATCGCCACCGGTTCGTCGCTCCCGAGCTCGACGGGATGGGAGCCGTGCAGTGGATCGGCGCCTCCCCACGCCCCGTGCCAGCGCACCGGGTCGAGCCTCACGTGGTAGCACTCCGCGCCCAGCTCGCGCCAGCGAGCGGCCACCGACGAGAGCGCCAGAAAGCGATCGAGCTGCTCCTCGTTGCTCCAGACGGCGAACAGGGCCCAGCGCCTCAGGTCTGCGCTCAGGGTCATCGTGCGCCCCCTGCCCGTGCCCAGCAGACGCCAGAACTCGAGGCCGGGCGTACGCCGCAGCTCGGGCCGGTCGAGGCCCATCCGGGACATGCCCTCGGGCGCGGTGGCGCGGGGGTAACGGATGAGATGAAAGGAGGCGAGCACGGGTCTCTATGAACTACGGGGCCATCGCCATCTTTGGCTACCTGCTCGGCTCAGTGCCCTTCGCCGTCCTGGTGGCCCGCGCTCACGGCGTGGACCTCTACCGCACCTCCGACACCAACCCAGGTGCCTGGAACGCGCTCGAGCAGCTCGGCCCGAGGCGGGCCTGGCCCGCCTTCGCCGGCGATGGCCTCAAGGGCACGGTGGCGGGCCTCGCCGGCCTGGGGCTGGCCGGTACGTGGGGAGCGTACGCAGGCGTGGCGGCGGCAATGCTCGGTCACGCGCTGCCGCTCTTCGCCCGCTTTCGGGGTGGCAAGGCGGTCATGACGTTCGCCGGGGGCGCCTTTGCCCTTGCTCCGCTCGCGGCGGCGGCGGCGCTGGCGCTCTGCCTCGTCGCGGCCGCGACAAAGCGGGACTTTGGCCTGGGCGCACGGCTTGGAGTGTTCTCCTTTCCGCTCTGGCAGCTCGCCGTCGCGCCGGCGGAGCAGGTGGCGGCCACCGGAGCGCTGATGACCCTGATCGGCGCGCTGTTCGTCATGAGGCGGGATACGAGCGGCCGCGCCAGCTCCGACTCGGCCGCAGCGCCGATCCGGTGAGACGTAGCGCAGCGGCGACGTCGACCAACGGCGCCAGCCAGAAGGCCGCCCCGCGCGGGCGATAGGAGCCGGCCAGAGCGGCGTGCAGCGCAAGGCGGACGACGAGCAGGATCCAGTCCAGCGGACCGGCACGCCGGAGCGCGACCCGCAGCAACGGAGCGGCCTGGCACAGCCACACGCAGGCCAGGTCGAGCGCCTGATGGCGCGTACCCGTGGCGTCGGCCATGGCGAGCGAGCGCCCCCAGCCGCTCCAGGTCTCGCGGGCGCTCTCGTACATCCGCACGTCGAGCAGGGCGGTGGCGTCGACGAAGCCGATTGGAGCGCCGTCCTGGCGCAGCGCGCGTGCCATCGCAACGTCCTCGGTCAGGTGACCTCGCACGCGGGCCCAGCCACCGGCCGCGCTCAGCCGCTCGCGGTTGACGAGCATGCACTGCCCGTTGGCGGTGGCCCGGGAGGGCGCCGGCTGGAAGTTCTCTGCATCGGTCGGTCCGAAGCGGTAGACGAGGGTGGCGAGCAGAGCCGGGTGGAGCACCCGCTCGCCGGCGGAATCGCATAAGAAGCGCGGACCGGCGCTTATGAAGTCGAGGCCCTCCGCGGCTTCGAGCAGCGCCCGCGCCAACTCCCGCCGAGGCCGCGTGTCGGCGTCCAGGAACAGAACCCAGTCTCCTCGCGCCGCAAGCCGCCCCTGCTCGAGCGCCCAGGCCTTGCCCGCCCATCCTGCGGGAAGCGGCCGGCCCTCGATCACCCGGGCCCCGTGGGCGCGAGCCACGGCTGCGGTGGCGTCGGAGGACTCGTCATCGACCACGAGCAACTCGAGCAGGTCGGGGTCGCCGGTGAGCGGGCCCAGGCACCCGGCGAGGCGGCTTTCCTCGTCTCGGGCCGGAACCACGACGCTCACCGTGCCGGCCATCGGTCTCGCGGAGGGCCGAAGGGGCGCCCGGCGGCGCCGCCCACGGCTGAGCCGAGTCAGTACCACCACCGCGGCCGCGGCCTGCACGAAGCGAAAGGCCATGAGCTGGGAGTGTGACGTGGCTCCGAGTGTGACGGCGGTCGCTCAACCCGCCGTCGCCGGGACGTAGAACACTGCCATGAACGCATACAGCTCTCCCCAAACCCTGTCCCGGACGACCCTCCCCGTCCCCCTCGCCGCGCTGCTCACGGGAGTCGTCCTCTCCGCCGGCGTGATGGCCCTGGCCGACACCGATGACGTCACCACTCTCCCGGCAAAGGTGATCGTGGTAGAGGCTCCGGCGTCGCCCGGCCAGGGCGTGAGCGCCACGGACGAGGCGCGCGTGGCGAGCGCGATCGCCGTCGGCCCCCAACTGCGTGGCTCCAAGGCGAGCGCCACAGGCGTGACCTCGAGCTCCGTCGTGCCGCAGACCGGTGAATCCCGCCCGGCCGGCCCGCGCGTCTCGGCCTCGAGCTCCACCGCGCCGCAGACCCGCGACTCTCGCCCGGCCGGCCCGCGCGGCCTGGCCTCGAGTCTGAGCAACCGCTGATGACCGCCCTCCAAGCCCGAAGCCAGCTGGGCGAGCTCGAGATCGAGCGCGCCCTGGCCGCCCGCACTCCACTGGCCGGCGTGGAGGCCTACATGGCCGACCTCGAGGAGGAGATCGCCACCGTACGCAACGTGTATGTCGGGGCGGCCGTGACCGAGATCGCCAGCCTCCGGGCCGAGCTGTTCGGCCCGCAGGTCGGCTGATTGGTCGTCCTCGGAGGTCGCAGGGTACGCTGCCGCCCGTGCAGTGGGGCGAGGACCAGGGGGGTACCGGTCGCAGCATCGTCGTCATCGGCGACGGTGACCTGAGCCGCGAAACGGCGAGTGCTCTCGAGGCGCTGGGGGCGCAGGTCAACCACCTCCAAGAGCCCGACCAGGACGACGTCCGGAAGGCCCTCGAAGGGGGAGAGGTCAACACCGTCGCCGTGGTGGGGCGCACGGACGCGGTGGTGCTCCGTCGCGCCCTGATGGTGCGCGACGTGAGCGACGCGGTGCCCTTACTGCTCACGATCTTCGACCCCACCATGGCGCGTACCATGGAACGAGAACTGGGCCACAGGCGGGTGACCTCGCTGGCCGACATCGTCGCCCCGTCGCTCGCCGGTCCCTGCATCGACGAGCGCTTCACCGCGGTCAGCGTCGACAACGACCAGCCGGTGGGCCTCGTCGCGGACGGCGACGACGTCCGCGAGGAGCCGATTCCCAACCCCAAGGCGCGCCGGGCGGAGTCCCTGGCCCGCGCGCTGTTCACGCCCTACGACAAGAGCGCCGGCCTGCTGCTCTTCGGAGCGATCGGCCTGGTGACCGTTTTCCTGATCGAGACGATCACCGCGGTCTTCGTGCTCGACGAGAAGGTCATCGACGCGATCTACGGCTCAGCCAAGACGCTGGTCACGGTCGACCCGAACCTCAAGGTGTCGAAGGGTCCCGCTTGGTACAAGCTCTTCACGTCGCTTTCCATGTTGATCGCCCTCGTGTTCGCCGCGGCCTTCACCGCGGGACTGGTGGACCGGGTGACCGGCCGGCGCCTGACCGGACTCGTCGGCCGCCGCGCCGTTCCGCGGCGCGACCACGTGGTCGTGATCGGGCTCGGCCAGGTGGGACTGCGCCTGTGCACGATGCTGCGCGCCTCCAAGATCCCCGTGGTGGCCATCGAGCGCGACGAGGAGGCCGAGACCGTCGGCCTGGCCCGCGAGATGGGGCTGCCCGTGGTGGTGGGGCGGGGCGCCGACCCATCGCTGATGCGCCGCCTGTCCCTGCCACGGGCGCGGGCGGTGGCCGCGGTCACCTCGGACGACCTGGCCAATATCTCGGCGGCCATGACGGCACGCGGAATTCACGAGGACGTGCGCGTTGTGCTGCGGGTGGGTGACGGTGAAGTGGCCAACGAGACGCGCTCGCTGCTGGCGCTCGGGCTGGTGCGCGACGTTCACCGGATCGCCGCGGCGCTGCTGGCCACGATGGCGCTGGGACAGGATGCCGAGAGCGTGGTTTGCCTGGGCGACGATGCTCACCTGCGCTTTCCCGATGGCCGCCTCGAGCGCGCGGAGCTCGACATGCTGGCCGGTTAGGCCGGCGCGGCCGTTCGCGCCGGGGAAGGAGAAGGCATGTGGGGCGGGCTATGGTTTAAGTGTGACCGAGCCGCTTCGCACGGCCGACGGAGCACCGGCCCTGCAGGGGCCGGTGCCGTCAGTGCGCCCGCGCTTTCGCGGCGTGGTGCACCAGTGGTCGTTCTTCGTCGCCCTGCTGGCCGGCGCAGCCTTGGTGGCGTGGGCGCCGGCGGGGCGCGCCACCGTCGCCACCGCCGTCTACGCCGCGGCTCTCGTCGGCCTGCTGGGCACGAGTGCGCTCTACCACCGGGTGACCTGGCGTCCCGCAGTCCGTGCCTGGATGCGCCGCATCGACCACGCGATGATCTTCGTCCTGATCGCCGGGACCTACACCCCCTTTGCCGTTCTCGTCCTAGACGAGCCGCTCAACGTGGTGGTGCTCGCCGGCGTTTGGGGCGGAGCCGTGGCCGGAATCATCTTCACCCTGCTGTGGGTGGACGCTCCGAAGGGGCTGACGGTGGCCGCCTACGTCGCCCTCGGATGGTTCTCGATAGTGGCCATGCCTCAGATCACCGAAAGAGCCGGAGTCGGGGCGCTGGCGCTGCTGGCGGTCGGCGGGGTGGCGTACACCGTGGGAGCCGTCGTCTACGCCCGCCGCCGCCCGGATCCGCGCCCGGCGACCTTCGGCTACCACGAGATCTTCCACGTGTTGGTGGTGGTGGCTGCGGCCACCCACTTCGCGGCCGTGGCGGCTTTCGCCGTGCCCGGTGTGGAATAGTCAGCGGGCATGAGCGATCTGACTCCACGCTCCGGTGGTCCTCCCTCACGGCGGTCGCGTGAGCAGAAGGCCTTTCGGCTGGTTGTGACCGGCGGCGCGGCGGCGACCGTCGCGGTCGTCGGCGTGGTGCTGGCGATCGTGGGGATACTCGGCTGGTGGCTGCCCATCCTGGCGATCATCGTGGCCGCGATCTGCGGGTTGCTGTTTCGCCGCACGGTCAGCTAGCCCGCGCGGCCGGCTGAGCGGTGGGTACGCTCGGCCGCGTGTCGCAGTCCGAGTCGCTCCCCATCCGCCGCAACACCATCCTGCTCTCCGCCGCCCTGGCGGCCAACTCGGCGATGCTCCAGCTGTCCGCGGCGGTGGCCTCGCTCACGCTCGTGCTCGTGCTCGACATCCAGGGGCTGCTCGGGCTCGGGCCGGCGATCGTGCTCGCCTCCGGCGCGCTCGCCGCGCTGCCCGCGGGGCGCTCGATGGACCGCTTCGGCCGTATTCCGGTGCTGGCCGCGGGGTACGGCTTCGGCATCGTGGGCTGCGGGCTGGCTGCGCTCGGCAGCGCGATCACCTCGGCGCCCGTGGTGCTGGTCGGGCTCGTTGGGGTCGGGGCGGCCAGTGGGGTTTCGCTGCTCGCGCGCACCGCGGCGGGCGACATGTACCCGCCAGAGCGCCGCGCCCGGGGGATCGCGCTCGTGCTCTTCGGGGCCGTCTTCGGCGCCCTGCTGGGGCCCTCGGTGTTCAGTCCATTGCTGTCGGGCAAGGACCTCGACGGCGACTCGCTCGCACCGTTGTGGCTGGCCGGTGGTGTCTTCATGGTCGTCGGCCTGGCCTTGGTATCGGCCGTGCGTCCCGATCCCAAGGAGATCGCCCGGCTGCTGGGCAACGAGGGCACCGGCGTCGAGCGCCCTGCAGCGCCGCTGCGTGAGCTGCTGGCCCGGCCGGGAGTGATTCCCGCCCTGCTCGCGGCGCAGGCCAGCTTCGCCGTGATGGTCGCGCTCATGACGCTCACCGGCCCCGTGGTGGTCGACTACCAGGGCCACGCCGCCCACCACGTCTTTCCCATCATCGCCGCGCACGTGGTCGGGATGTACGCGCTGGTGATCGTGGTCGGCGACCTGATCGACCGGATCGGGCGCACGCCGGCCCTGGCCGGTGGGTTGCTGCTGATGGCCGCGGCGGCGATCAGCCTGCTCTGGGTGGAAAGCGTGCCGGCCACCGCACTCGCCCTGTTCGGCCTTGGCCTGGGCTGGAACTTCTCCTTTGTGGCCGCCACGGCCGAGCTGGCCGACAGCACCCACGCGAGCGAGCGCGGGCGCCTGCTCGGCTTCAACGACCTCCTCTCGGGGGCCACCGGAGCGGGCCTGGCCCTGCTCGGAGGCCTTGCGCTCGACGTGCTGGGAGTGGCCTCGCTGGCCATCGGCGCGGCCGTGCTGGTGATCCTCCCCGCGGCCTGGATCCTGCGCGAAGGGCGGCCGGGGGCCGCGGTGGAGCCGGGGACCGGCTAGCGCCGGCCCCCGGTGTGTCTCTCCACCCTGCCCTCCAGCCGCTCATCCGCGGCGGCGCAGGTGCTCGTTCGGTTTGGGGGCGGGGGCACCGGGCCGGTTGATGGCCGGTGCCCCCGCGGGTCGGTCAGCGGGCTCGGCGGACGACGAGAACGCG
>Ga0136617_10000548_pt1 | contig 31706 bp, 31 predicted proteins | sample AntDrymUQ3222106_2_FD_129672 | JGI IMG/M metagenome (GOLD analysis project Ga0136617, IMG submission 129672) | Polar desert sand microbial communities from Dry Valleys, Antarctica - metaG UQ322 (21.06) | ecosystem: Environmental > Terrestrial > Soil > Desert | place: Antarctica: Dry Valley... | reverse complement strand
GACGAGGCAACAACCCATCCAGCCGAGCTGCCATCGCCACACGTTCATCAGAACGATCCCTAGCCACCGTCGAAGCATATCACAACCCCAATTATATCAATTAGTTATTCAGTTACGCCTCCTTACCTAGAAAAGCGAGACGCGATCTCATGACCGCTCCCACGTCCACCCCGCATGACGGGGACGACCCCGACCACCACCCGCAGCCCAGCGGGCTGGCCGCTGCCGCCGAGTACTACGAACGCTGGGGCTGGCTCGTTCTGCGCGAGAACGATCGGCTGCTGCTGACCACCGACGCCGCGGTGAGTGCGGTGGAGCTGCCGTCGAGCACCGCCGCCGAGGTGCAGCTCTACCTCGCAGTGCGGTTGCTCGCCGGACCGGTGATCGCCTTGCCTGGCATGCCGCGCCGCTGGCTGCTGCTCACCGGCTCCGCCGACGACGCCACACCGGTCCACCTGACCCGGCTGGTTGCCCGAGGGGCGATGACCCACCGCCGCGGAACACTGGTGCCCCTGCCACCCAGCCATCTGGAAACCGGCCTGGTGACCTGGCAGTCCCCACCGTCACTGGACGGTCCGACGCTGCCGCCGTTCACCGCCGTCGTGGCGGCGACGCGCGCCGTCACCGACACGGCACGCCTGTCGTGATCTGTGCGACCAGCCGCGCGTGCACGGAACCGGCCGCGCGGAGTAGCTCCTGGTGAACGATACGACGTTCTCCGAGTCGTGGAGCACCTACGTCATCTGGATCACCAGCGTTCTGGACGGCCGCGACCACGCCGTCATCGATGGCCCCACCGGGACAGACCTCGGCCAGGGTCAGTACCCCGCCCTGTGCGGCCACGTGATCACCCCGCACGCACTCGCCGCGCCACCCGGCAGGCGGTGCCAGCACTGCGTGGTCACTGTGAACGTCATCTCGACCAGACCGCGACCGACGCCGCGCTGGCTGCGAGCCCTGTCGACGTTCGTCAGAAAGGTCGGTGACCGAGGCCACGACAACCCGACACGACGATGATCCAGATCGACGAGTCATCGCCACGCAAGACCACCTGACCGCTCCGGCGGCGCCAGCGAGGCCCTCCCCCAGGCCGCCCGCGCCGCCGGAGCACCCCAAGCGCAGCTCGACCACAGCCAAACCCTGACGGATCAGACCTCAAGACTTTCGCCCGACACCGCTGAGATGAAACACCTCGGGAACATCGAGCTCGCCAAATTTCGGGTGCCACCGTGAACACGACACCACACCGGGCGCCAACAGCTCAAGACCGTCAAAAAAGCGGATGAGCTGCTGACGGCTTCGGGAGACTATCGGTGCCGCACCACTATCGTTCCACAGGCGCATGGATTCTTCCATCGCCTCACTATCGACCTCTGCACGAGACGCCCCGACGACGAGGACCGTGCCCACGATGCTCGCCGTCCGTTCGCGGACGGCCCTTCATTGAGGCAGCAACCGCGCCCACGGGACCTCAACACTTGGCAGCCGGGGTCTCACTAAGGTCCCACTTCACAAGTAGGACTTCCCAGGGTGTCGGGTCATAGGCCATGATCGACCACTGTGAGCAATGACCACTGCGACGAACACTCGGGATGTGACGGGATGGGCTGTGAGGGCCAAGCAGACGACGGTAACACCGCGCTGCGGGTGATGGTGGACGAGGCGGACATGACCAACGCCGGGCTGGCGAAAGCAGTGGTGTTGGCCGGTGCCGAGGAAGGGATACACGTCGCTACGACCACCACCTCGATCCGGCGGATGCTGGACGGCTCCCAGCCGCACTGGCCAGTGCCGCGGCTGGTCGCCAAGGTGCTCTCGCGCAGGCTGGGTCGCGAGGTCGACGTCGCGGCGTGCGGGTTTGCCGACCGCTCTCTCGTGGCGGAGGATGTCCACGAGGGGCTGAGCTGTGCTGGGACGTTGGACGGCACGGTCCGCACGGTCGTGAAGCTGTCGGGACGAGATATGCATCGGCGCAAGTTCCTGCTGGGGTCGTCGTTCCACGCGGCGGCGTTCTCCCAGCCAGCGCTGTTCGTGCTCATGGTGCCCCCGGTGGAGAGCACCGCCCGTCGAGCAGGCATGCGGGTCGGCATGGCCGAGGTGGCGCTGCTCACCGATCAAGTCACCCACCTGAACCAGCTCGATCAGCAGTACGGGGCCGGACGGGTGCGCGAGAAGACCGTCTACCTGGTACACCATGAGGCCAACCAGCTCCTGCACACCAGCTACTCGGACAAGACCGGTAAAGCCCTGCTGACCGCCGTTGCGCAGGCCACGAGCCTGGCTGGACTCACTGCGGCTGATGTAGGCCGGCACGCGTTGGCCCAGCGGTATTTAGTGCAGGCGCTCGACCTGGCGATGGCCGCGGGTGACCGGCGCTACGCCGCCGCCGTGCTCGGCGAGATGGGCTCGATGACCGCGCAGATCGGGCAGAACGCGCTCACCGAGCACAATCGACTTCAACACGGGCGTCAGGCGGTGGCCCTGGCCCGAGCCGGGCTGACCGTCGCTCAGGGCACGGCCACCCCAGCGCTAGCAACGGTGCTACACATGCTGGAAGCACGCGGTTTCGCCCTGCTCGGCGACACCCGCGAAACGCACCGTGCGATATTGGCGGCCGAACGGTCCCACGAGTCGATATGCCCCGGCGACGAGCCCCCGTGGCTGGGTCTGTACTCCGAGGCTGCGTTCGCCGGAAGACTGGGCAAGTGCTTCAGTCTCCTCGGTGAGGCCGAGGAGGCCATCAAGCTGAGCACCATCGCGGTGCGCGACTACGAGCCCTGGCGGGTCCGCGCCCGCTGCCTCGCGCAGACCGACCTGGCCGGCGCCCACCTGCTGGGCAACGACCTGGAACAGGCCGCGGCCTCGGGCCGGGACGCGCTGCGCACCGCCGCCGAGGTCCGCTCCACCCGCACCCTCGACCGCCTACGCACCCTGCAACACCAGATCAAACCCCTGCGCGCCAGCTCACCACACCTGCGCGAGCTGGACGAACGGATCACGACCCTGGTCACCCGCAGCGACGCCCGCGCAGACCAACTATCCCACCCCAGATGACCACGTCCGATCAACTGCACCGTTCCGGCACGATCGCGGGAGCAAGCACCGTCACAGAATGACACCAAGCACCATGCTCACCGGTGGTGACGCTCAGGGTCGGTCGAGCCCGGTGGTCATCTTGTGATGAAAGAGGTCAAAGAGGTGGGTGGCGCACGACTCCACATCGTGTGCGCCCACCCGCTGTCGCTCCGGCAGAGCGTGGTTCAGGGCGGTCATGTCGGCACATGTGTAGTACTGATAGGCAGCAGCGAAGGTATTCGGTATCAGTCTCACGTCGAGTCGGTTCTGGCCTGTGCCGTGACGCAGACTCGCGCACCATTCCAGCACCTGGGCGAACGAGACTGCGTATCCAGCCCCGAGGTTGTAGACACCGGCCGGGATCCGGGTCGTTGCCAGGAGCTCGACCGTGGACGCGACCACCTCCACCGGGACGTAGTCGCGTGCGGCTGTCAGCGTGTCACTGAAAACGTGCACGTGTCCGGTCGTCGCGGCGTCTCGGAGCAGTTGGGAGAGGATCGAGGCCGTCGGTCCCTTGTCGAGCTCGTCGGCGCCGACGACGTTGGTGTAGCGCAGGCCGACCCACCGGAGCCCGCTGACATGTAGCGCGCGCATCTGTCTGTCCAGCGCGAGCTTGGATCGGGCGTAGGGGTTGAGTGGTCCGGAGCATCGGGACCGGTCATCGTCGGCGGACTCGGGAATCGGCTCATGCCGGTGCAGTCGCCCGTAGACGGCATGCGACGAGGCGTAGACGAAGCGGGCGCCGCCCATCCGGCATGCGAAGGCGATCCGCAACGGCGTGAGCGTGTTCACCTCATGTAGCCGGGCCCCGTCCGGCACGCGTGTGTCGCTGATGGCCGCCTGATGCAGGACCGCCGAGTAGTGTCCGCGTGCCACCTCGGCGAGGAGATGCTTGCTGTTGCAGTCCGTGCGAACCCAGCGGACTGAGGACGCGAGTTCGGGCGTGGCCGGACGCAGGTCGAGTGCCGTGACGTCGTGGCCCGCCCTGACGCAGGCGTTCACCACGTGACGGCCGATGAACCCGGCCGCGCCGGTCACCAGGATCCGCCGCCCGGTCAGGTCGCCCCCCGCTTTTTCGTGACCCGCTCGATCAATGATGTTGTCGAGTTGCCCTCCAGGTAGGCCACGACGACGATCTGCCCGCCCCAGCTCTCGATGAGGTCGCTCTCCGGCAGTCGCCGGCCCGCGTAGTCGCCGCCCTTGACCCACACGTCCGGTCGGAGTGTCTCCAGCACCACGTGTGGCGTGTCCTCGTCGAAGATGAGGACACCGTCCACGCAGGTCAGCGCACTCAGCATCGCCGCTCGTTGGGCCTGGTCGACCACCGGCCGTTCCGGTCCCTTCACACGGCTGACGGAGGTGTCGCTGTTCATGCAGACGATCAGGCAGTCGCCGAGACGCCGGGCCTGTTCGAGGAGTGAGAGGTGCCCCGCGTGCAGCAGGTCGAAGCAGCCACCGGTGCCGATGATCCTGCCGCCGCGGGCCCGTACGTGCTCGACCAACGCCATGACGTCGTCGGGACAGCGTCGATCCCCTGCAGGAGGGGTTCGGAGTCCGTTCGTGTTCCCGCCGGCCACGTAGGCGGTTGCGGCCTCCACGGCTCCGGACACGGCCTGCGACGGCAGTCGCCCCTGAGCCAGCAGGACCGCAGCGGCCACGGCGAACCGGTCGCCGGCACCGCAGGTGTCACCGTCCACAGGGTGACAGGAGACGACGAGCGGAGGGCTGACCGAGTCCGATACCAGTACCGCGCCGGACGAACCTCGCGTCACGGCCACCTGCCGTGCCTGCCAGGTGTGCAGCAGCCTCCTGGCGTTCCGGACGTCTGGTTCCAGGCCCTCGTGGGTGTCGTCTGTGTGGCCGGCGAGTGTCCGTAGCTCGCTGGAGGTGGGCACGGCCAGGGCCACCTCTGGGACCGGATCATGACCTCTGGGATGTGGATCCCACACGACGGGGACATGCCGGGTCAGCTCGGCCAGTGCCCCGCGCAGTCCGTCGTGTCCGGTGACTCCTTGTCCGTAGTCGCACACGACCACGGCCGCGGCTTTACGGAGCACCTCCTGCGCCTCCCACGGAAGCTCGCCGAGACGTAGCGGTTCGCCGTCGTCGTCGATGCGGACCACGGTCTGCCCGCGGGCACGGACTCGTGTTCTGGACGGTGTCGAGCCGGCAACGCCCAGATCGATGAGATCGATCCCGGCGTCAGCGAGGAGCGCGCGGACCTGGTGTCCGTTCGTGTCTTTTCCGAGCGCCCCGACCAGGGTGACTCGCCATCCGGTCTCGCCCGCCGCGATCAAGGCGGCCCGGCCCGCTCCGCCGGGTCGCCGGGTCGTCCGCGGCCTGCTGACGACGGGGACAGGTGCCTCGGGGGAGAGCCGTTCCGCGGAGCCGATGATGTCGACGTCCAGCAGGATGTCTCCCACTATGACCAGGTCGCGGGGTGCTCCGTCTCCGGTGCTGCCGGGATCGACGGTCGCTTCCCTCCGGGGTCCTGCGCCGGGTCGATGGTGGGCGTCCAGGGAACAGTCGGCGAGCATCTGGGTGTCGACGGCGGCGCAGACCACATGGAGCGCGGCGAGGTGGCATTCCTGGACCGTCGCGACCGACGTCGCAGACACGCACACCGCCTCGTCGCAGGCTCGGGCCAGCGTGTTCGGCTCGGGTCCTGTGAGTGCCCACGTCAGCAGTTCCAGATCGTGCCCAACCTCAGCCGCACGGAGGAGGTTCGCGCTGCTCCCGGAGGTCGAGAGCAGCAGCAGAACGTCCCCGGCCCTCCCGTGGGCCCGTACCTGGCGCGCGAACAACTCGTCGAACCCGTAGTCGTTGCCGATCGCGGTGATCGACGAGGAGTCCGCGTGCAGGGCCAGCGCCGAGAGCGGGGCGCGGTCATCGTGGAAGCGGCCCACCAGCTCGGAGGTCAGGTGCTGCGCCTCGGCGGCGGAGCCGCCGTTGCCGGCCACCAGAAGGCGTGCCCCGCGTGTGAGTCGCACCGCCAGGAGGCGTCCCCATTCTTCGAGCCGTGACGTGTCCAGGCGCAGCGTTGCGTCGGCCAGATCGTGCATGTGCGCTGCACCGGGACTGTCGACGTGGGTTTCAGATCCGATGAAAGGTGACTGTCCGTGCACGACCCCTCCTGTCATGCCGGTCGATGCGCGGCGAACAGGGGCCGGTAATGATCGATCGCCAGGTCTCGTTCGAGCTGGGGGTAGTCGATCAGGTCCTCGATGATGCGGTGCTCGGTGAGGAAGGTGGCGACCTGGTGTTGCATCAGGGCGTCGCCGAGCTCGGACAGGTGGACACCGTCGCTCCACAGGCTTCCGGTAGCCGTCTCGGGTGGGATGGATGCCAGCTGTCGGGCTGCGGCGGCGAACGCTCCCCACACGTCGAGGAACAGCGCGCCGGCCCGGGCCGCCGCCTGCGCGGCGATGTCGTTGTACCTGGCGAGCTCGAGGTTCATCTCCGCCACGGTGTGGGGGTCCTCGATGGGGCCGAAGGGGGTCTCGGAGATGCAGATGACGGTTCGCGAGCATGCTCCGAGCGATTCGAGCATGGTGGTGTAGTGCTCGGTGAACTCGGCGCGGTCGACGGCTTCGGCCGTGCGTCCCTGGAAGCCCCGCCATACGTCGTTGACACCGCAGCCGAGGAAGGTGACGTCGTAAGACCGCTCCGCGGCGGCCGCACGGACGATCTCGGCGATGTCGCGACTGGTCGCGCCGCCCGCACCGCGGTTGTCCACGGCGAATCCGAGATGGGGCCATACCGCCTGCAGCCACAGGTGCAGCCGGTGGACGTAGCCACGCCTGCGCCAGTCCTCGACGGTGACCGTTGAGCCGACTGGTGGGAGGTCGGCCTGGTTGGCCATCCGGGCGTTGAAGGCCTCGAGGTGCTCCATGATCGAAGTGCCGAACCATCCCACGGTCAGGGTCCGGCGCTGGTCGATCGTGGGGGCGGGGGCTCCGGCGAAGTGGCGGCGTGGTGTGGCGGGGACCCCGGCGGCGATGGTGTCGGGGGCGATACTGCGGGTCACGACGGCGTTCGCGCCGACGATCGTGTTGTGGCCGACACGTACACCGGCGGTGATCGAGACCTTGTTGGAGATGATGACGCCGGGTTCGATGACGATCGGGGCGGCGCTGAAGCCGCTGGCCCACGGCAGCAGATCACCGCTGGGAACGCGCACGGCCGACCGCTCGTTGTGGTTGTGATCGTGGATGTCGACCATGTTCGAGAGGGCGCTGCCGGAGCCGAGGGAAATTCCTGCCATCGCTGAGAGGAAGCAGTTCTCGCCGATCGCGACATCGTCTCCGATGGCGATCGTCGCGCCCCGGTGGACCTGGATCGTGGTGCCCCTGCGGATCGCCACCCGGTTCCCGAGTGTCAGATGGGCGTCGTCGTCGATCTCGACCACGAGGTCGTCGGGTAGGTCACAGTCGTCGCCGATGGTGATTGCGGCACCATGCTGGTGGTTAAGACGGTCGGTGACGGCGGTCGGCGTGTCGATGCTGGTCATCGGTTACTATAGTCCTGTTCCACTGGTGAGAGGGGTGCCGGAGGAGCCCTTGCGGTGGACCAGGCTACCGGCCCTGCCGTCCTTGACGGTGATCGTCCTTGCAGATCAGGAAGCCGCTGATGGCCAGGACGTCGAGGGGGCTGGCGTAGAAGGTCCGCAGGACGTCCTGTGGCGTGCACACGATGGGTTCCGCCTCGTGGTTGAAGGACGTGTTGAGAAGTGCCGGTGGTGCACCCGTCTGATCAGCGAAGGCGGCCACACCCCCGACCAGTACAGCGACATACCGGCAGCCGACCTCAACCAGATACTCAACCACGGCACCGCGAAAACCTGAACAGCACTCAATACCGCAGCCCGTCATCGCCATGCAAGACCACTCGACTCCTCCTACGGCGTCGACGAGGCCGCTCCTATGCTGCCCAACATGGCTAGGATCATTCGGCCACACGCCTACGGACCACGACCGTCGTGACAAGCCCTCGGCCGCAGTCATCGGTGGAGATCCTAATCTCGCCAGAGCGGAATCTTGCTCAGCCGTAGGGAGATACCCACGCGGCCAGCCCGGCACGGTAGATCAGCTGGCTGTGTTCCGAGTAGTTCCCGACCACAGTCCGGAACGGTATACCCCCTTCGTCCCCGATCACGATCTCGCGGCGCTCTCCGTCGATTAGAGCGTCGAGCACGAGACGCCATTCGATTAAGCCTGGCTGCTCAACTGGATCTCGCCATCCCGCACGAGCGATGAATACCAGTCGCTCACTTTCTCCAGACATGAGCTGAAATCCGACCGGAGAGCTCATTTGCCGCTCCGCTTGTGAATCTACTCGGAGGTTCTATACCGTGCCGTCGTCAAGGTTGATGAACAGATACTGCGCGCCTAACGGGCCGCCAACCGGACAGATAGCTAAATCACCGGGGGTGTCCACTTCGCGAATCTCACTCGTGATGCTTGCTCCTCTAACGACAATATCTTCCCGAGCTGTCAGGATCACCTCGCCTACTGTTTCATTGTAGTCGAGGCCACCATGACGGGTGGACCACTCACGAGTGACATTGCATCCAGGGTCGGGACCCACGAGCGGGGGCTTGCCCGCTTCCTGCAATCGGTTTGGTTCGAAATAGTACGATCCTCCGTACACGGTGACGATATCGTCCAACAAAAAAGGGTCGTCGCTATACGCTCGAGGCAATGCCACTCTCTCGGGCCCAAGAAGAAGATCGACTGAGTACGGCTGGCGTCCCGTAATAGTATCGACCGCGTCACTAATGGTGGACTGCAGTGGTGGGACGAGTAACGCGGTCAGGACGGCAGCAGCGAGTCCTGCTGTCCATGCCACGATTGACTTCTTCCGTGACCGCTGCCTATTCTGCGTCGACTCATCCGTTGGCCGTGGTGCCCCTCGTCCCGGCGCCCCCGATGCCGAACCACCCGGCTCCGCATCGGCGAGAGCCTCAGCTGCACCCCTCGTTGATCCATCATGCTCCGCCTCAGCTGCATCGCTAGCTGATCCAGCTGGCTCTGCATCGCTAGCCGACCCACCCGGCGCTGCCTCGCCCGGGCTCTCCTCCGCATCCGACGCTGGCCGATCGGGCGTGCTATCAGCAACCATGATCCACGCAATCGTTCCTCAGAGAGTGTGGACCCAACGATAACCACATCCGCCCCGCTGCTGGGAGCACGGCGAGGACACCGAGGCGGGTGATCGCGCATCAAGAGTCGAGGTGGATATCCTCATTCAGCAAGTCGCGATCACCCTGGACCGGCGTGGGGTCGTCGACGACACCCTGCACCCCGAGGGGAGCGTTGACGACCAAGCCCGACCCGACGATGGTCCGGATCGCCGATGGCATGGCCCTCGGCCAGCGCGGTGAGCGGGAAGCCGCACGACAGGTGTTCGCGCACGTCTGGAGCGACATCGACGATGCGGACGAAGACCCCCTGCATCGCTGCGCGCTCGCCCACGCGATGGCCGACGTCCAGGACGATGTGCGCGAGGAGCTGGTCTGGGACCTGCGCGCCCTGCAGGCAGCAGGCCTGATCACGGACGAGCGGGCGGCACAGGCCGGGGTTCCGAGCCCCGTCGCGGGCTTCTACCCGTCGCTGCATCTCAACCTCGGGGAGCGCTACCGCAAGCTCGGCGAGCTGGACCAGGCGCGCGAGCACCTCCAGCGGGGCCAGGCCGCTGCCGGAGCACTCGGCGACGACGAGTACGGCGACATGATCCGCGGCGGTCTCGACCAGCTGGCGCAACGGTTGGGGTCATCATCAGCCTGACCATGGAACCCGAGACCATGTCTGTCGGGCCTGGCGTGCTCCGTCAGCGGCGGCGCCGACTCGAGCGGTGACCCGAGGAGTGTCGCCGCGGCTTCGCCGACGCCGATCCGCCACCGCGGCGGGCTGGTGGAGCGGTGGCCACCGGAGCGGGATCGGGGGCCCGGAGCTGCGCCCGACCGGCCGGCTCCGCGTCCACCCGCCGGAACAGGAGCCACTGCTGCACCAGCGTCCAGGCGCTGTTAGCGAGCCAGTAGAGCAGGATCGCGATCGGGAACGGGAAGAGCGCCCCGCCGACCAACGCCCCGAGCGGGAAGATCCACGGCGTCCACCGCATGATCGACCCGACGGGACCCGCGAGCGCCTGCTGCCGCAGCGAGTGCCGGGCGGTGACGTGCGTCGCGACCGCGGCCAGCAGCATCAGCGGCACCGCGACGGCCGCGACCTCCCAGCGGTCGACGTGCGCGCCGAAGGAGTCCAGGAGCTGCTGCGGCATGCTCAGGTACGACGACAGCGGCGCACCGAACAGCCGCGCCTCGAGGAACGAGCGCACCTCGTCGGGGCTGAAGACGTAGTTCGGGATGACCGCGTTCTGCGCGAAGCTCAGTCCGGGCCGGTTGAAGGCGCGCAGCACGTGCAGCAGCCCCAGGAACACCGGCAGCTGCAGCAGCACCGGCAGGCACCCGCCCAGCGGGCTGACACCGTGCTCGGCCTGCAACGTCTGGGTCTCGCGGACGAGCCGCGCCGGGTCGTCGGTGTGCCAGCGGCGCAGCTCCGCCAGCTGCGGGGCGAGTGCCTGCATCGCGCGGCCGGAGCGCAGCTGGGCGAGCACCGGCCGGATCATGACGGCGCGCAGGGTGAGCACGAGCAACACCACGGCCAACGCCCAGGCCACGCCGTTCGCGGGACCGAGCAGCAGGCCGAACACCTCGTGCCAGAACCACAGGACAGCCGAGACGGCGTAGTAGACGGGGTCTAGCACGGCGTGCCCCCCGAGACGGACAGGACGGGCGCACGCAGATCGGGTTCGCACATGGGGTAGCGCTCCAGGGCAGCCGGGACGGGACTCGTCGACCGGCGGCGCTGCGCGCGGGCGCTACACCGCCGGGATGAGACCCGACGGAGCACGGGAGCGGGTGTGCCCGGCGGCGTCCGGATCACGCTGGCGGGGCACGGCGCGACGCGCCAGGACGCGGTGGTGCTCGCGGGCGGCCACCGCGGGACCGGACCCGGAGGCGGTGGGCAACACGACGGCTACGTGGCGAAGCGCACCCCAGGCACACAGCAGGGCGGCGAGCACCCCCAGGACCAGCGACGGCTCGGTGATCGCCCCCGTGCCGGCGACGGCGGTGCCGACGAGAGTGGAGCCGAGCAGCAGCAGGCCCGCTGCCTGCACCACGGCTCCCCGCATGGGTACAACCCTACCGTTCCGGTGGTGGGCGACGACGTTCGTGAGCCAGGGTGTCGGCCGTGCTCACCGTCGCGGCCGACACCCTCCCTGCCCTGCGCCCGTGGTTCACCCCGGAGCGGCCGGGACCGCTGATCTTCGAGCACGTCGTACGCACCGGGCACGGCCGCTGCCGGGTGGACCGCTGGCCGGACCCGGGCGTGGTGCTCGCCGAGCTGCCGGGGAACTATGCGCTGCGCGGCGACCCGTCCCGGCTGATCCCTGCCGACCTGGACGACGTCGTGGGGTTCGTCGAGGCGCCGCCGGAGTGGCTGCCCGCGCTGCGCGAGCTGGACCCGGCCACCGGAGTGTGGGACCGGGTGATCGCGACCCTGCCGGACACCACGACGGCGCCGCCCCCGGACCTCGACGTGCGGCGGTTGACCCCGTCCGATAGCGCAGCACTCGCCGCGCTCACCCCGGACAGCGCCTGGATCCACGAGACGTGGGGTGGCACACCGGGGCTCCTCGCAGCCGGGGTGGGGTGGGCTGCGTTCGACGACGGGCGCGCCGTCTCGATCGCGGTGCCGTTCTACGTCGGCGCCGAGCACGAGGACATCGGTGTCGTCACCGAGCCCGGCCACCGCTGCCGCGGGCTCTCGACCGCCTGCGCGAGCGCGCTCGTCGCCGACATCCGGGCCCGCGGCCACGTCCCCACCTGGACGACCTCACCGGACAACGCCGGAAGCCTCGCCGTCGCCACCCGCCTGGGCTTCCTCCCCACCCGTAACGACGTCCTCTACGCCGTACACACCCCCATCCCCCACTAAACTTCCACCTCGCACACCGTGTGGTGTCCTCGCACAGTGTCTGCGCTGTGCGAGGACACCACTGGGTGTGCGACGTCGGCGCACAGGCACGCGGCCGGGTAGCGTCGGAGTCCGTGATGTCCGTTCTCGTGCAGGATCCCACCGGCTTCTCGTCGCCGCTCGGACGGCTGGTCGTGCTCGCCGGGCTACTCGCCTCGCTCGTCGTGGCGCTGCGCTGGTGGTGGTACAACCGCAAGCGCTAGCGCTGCGGCCGCACTACCAGTCGGGCGCGGTATACGACCGCTACATCTCACAAGAACCGCGGTCGAGGTTGAAGTACCTGGAATTGGCCCAGCTGCAGAGGAGGATGCCGACGGCAACTCCGACGATCGTCACGATGGCGGGAAGGTAGCCGCTGGCGACCTGGATGATCGGGATGGCGGGACACCCTCCCGAGATCGCCCATCCGGTGCCGAAGAGCACCGCGCCGGGCACGACTCCGGCATGGATACGTCCTGGTGTCCGCCGCACCCCCAGCACTGCGAACGTGATGGCGATGATCACCACAGCTCCGCCGAACGCTAAGAGCATTCTGAGGTCCTGGAAGGTGAACATGCGGTTGAGCTCTGCGTAGTCGCCGAAGCCGATGTTCGTCACGGTGATGCCGAGGGCCAGTCCCGCGATGATGGTCGAGAAGAGGATCGCACCTTGAGTACGCATCAGATGACCTTCCAGAGCAGGAGCGAAACCACGACAGCGGTGCCGAAGAACACTGCGGTCGCGACGAGGCTGACCGGGTACAACCGCCCGCATCCGTGGAGCCCGTGGCCCGAGCTGCACCCCCCGGCCAGACGCGTTCCGAAACCGACGAGCACTCCACCGACGAACAACGTTCCGATCATCGCCGTTGGGTTGTCGGTCACGATCTGGCTGAATGCAGCACCCATGTCGAGACGCAACTCGAAACGCCCGGCGGTCACCGCCGCGATCAACCCGCCGATGAAGATCGACAAGAGCAGGGCGGCCTGCGTGACCAGCGGAGACCGGCGTGGCGTCGATTGACGAACCGCCTGAGTGGACGGTTGCACCTCTGCGGTCGGCGACTCAGGGGCGACGCCAGGAGTGCCGAACTGCTGTGCCGTGGCCGTAGCCAGAGCGTGGACGAGCACGCGCTCGTCCACGACCTCCTCCTGTTGTCGGTCGAGATTACGCTCTCTCCGCCAGTGCAGGACGCGATCCCACGCCGACGACACCCCGAACGAGCGGTCCGTCGTGAGGGTGAAGTTGATGGTCACGAAAGCGAGCGCGAGCGCGCCTGCCCACCAGGGCCAGTAGTTGCTCATGTGGGTTCCCTCATCCATTCTGCGAGCCGGTTCCACCAGTGCTTGCGTGCGTTCGTCGCCTGTTGTGCCGGCCCTCTCGATGCCGCCGGAGGTGCGAGCGGTCTCGGCGATAGCTGTGAGCGCGGGGACCGCTCGGGCAGCTGCATCGGGCGCGTCGACTGAGTATCCGACGGAGTAGGCCCGGCTGCATGCTCAAACAGCAGATCGGTGAGTTTGGGTGTTCCAGGTGGCCGACTGCCAGGTGCTGGTCGTGCTGCGACGGGTTGTTCTCCGCCGCCGGGTTCGGATTTCTTGCGCTGCACGGCCTGGTTGATGTAGAGGGCGTCGCTTCCGTTAGGCAGCAGGCTGAGCGGCACGTGCTGCCCCCTGAGTGCCTGCCTGTACCGAGCGCACTCGCGCCATCCGGCATCGGTGTCGCAGTAGTAGCGACGCCAGCCTTCAAGGCTCGCGTTGAGCAGGGGGAAAAGGGGACACCCTGCGGTGTGCGTGCATGCCATTTCTCTCCAATCTTGTCGTATGAATGTCGCATCGAGCGAGGATCAGCCCTTAGTTCCTACGGGCGCCGACCACGTCGTCACTCGCGCTGTTCCGTGTCGTGCTCTGCACCGGATTCGGCAAGTCTCGGGTCGGAGTATCGTCCGCATCATCCGAACGCTCACCCTGAAGCCGGTGGAGGTGATATCGCAGAGTAACGGTATGAGGGTGTCGTGAACCGTTGTGTGCTTCGGAGTCCCGCAGTGCTGCATCGATCAGATCGATCGCCATCTCCTTGTCGCCCGCCTGTGCCAGCGTGAGTCCGAGGCCGAGCCGGGTGGTGAGAGTCTCCGAATGGAAAGGGCCGAGTACGCGGTTGCGCTGTGGTGCGACATGTGAATAGAGCCACAGCGCGTCATCCAATCGACCGATGAGGCGGTATGTCGCAGCAAGGGCGTCGCGTGCAGTGAGGGTACGGGGGTGCTCATCGCCGAAAATCTCCGCACGCGCCGAGAGGTTCTCGACCATCAACCGGGCACCCTCCTCTCCTTGATCGGACATCACGTACGCGACCGCGAGATTCCCCTCTCCGATGATCGTGTCGGGATGGTGCTGGCCGAGGCTATCCCGACAATCGTTCACGATCACCTGAAGCTCACGAAGGGCTTCCTGGATGCGACCGTCGGCGAGCAGACCGACTGCCGCTGCATGGCGAGCACGCAGCGAATTCGGGACACCACCGCGCAGGAAGTTGTCAAACGATCCAGCTTGACTCATGTGAGCCTCTCAGGATCTCCGCGCCTGCCAGGTCGACGCAGGTGGAAGCACGATAGGTGCGAGGTCACGTCAGCTCGGCCGCAGACCCTTAACCCGGCGGCACGACTTTCTCGTTTCGCCAAAAAGATCTGGATTGTCGCTGGCGCGACGCGAAAATTGCACTCGCTGAAAAACCCTTGGCAGCTATCCCTTCGGGAGATACCTTCGGCGACACCCGCTAGCGACCGAGGGAACTCGGACATCCAGAAGCTCCTGCAATTTGACATACCGTACCTATCTGCTAATCGCCATCGTTGGACCGACTATGCCACCAGCTGTCGAACGACTAGATCGGCTCTTTGCCCTCACCGGTTGACACCAAGCCCCAACCTCCGGCATCTCTCCTTCCGTAGGAAGTAAGGTCAAACACAAGTAAGTCGCGGCGACACATCCTACCGGGGTACGCCTCACTCGTCAAATGGCCTAGTCAAGGCGGCGCACCGTGCGATCGCACAGCGGGCGACCTGGAGGATTAAAGAATTGGGGCAAGGCTTTCATCGGAGTTAACCTCGGCTCATCATGAGTGTGTCGGCATATCAGTGGCGAGCTGGATGAAAGCGCCTCGCCGCCTGGGGAGACTGAGCTTGTATTGATCATTAATTGGGTCGACAGGTCGTCCTCACCGCTCCGCCGTGGCGATCTTTACTCCGCTTCCGATCCTCGCTTCTGGCGATGATCATGGTTGCGGCTCCAGCTTCAGCGGTCCGTCGGGTGTGCGCCCAACAGGACGGTGGTGTGCAAGATCCGGTAGCGCGGCGTCTTCGGTTCGACGTCGGCCAGAGACCGGTCCAGGCACAGCGGCCGCAGCCAGCACAGCAGGTCCGCGGCGATGGTCGCGACCACGCACCACGTCTGATTGATCTTCATCGAGGTGGTAGGAAGGTGGGTTGGGGCCGGTGGTCTTTCCAACCGGATATAGTCTTCTGCGCGGGTCTACGCGCGGTGACGAGCTTCGGGGAACGCCAGCTGGCGACCTGGTGTGTCGGTCGCGACCAGCTGGTAGCTTCGCCGCTACGCCGTCGACGGCGTAGCGATCGGCGAGCTGGTCCGCTGGGTGAGCGAGACCGGAGTGCCGACCCGGACCCGTAAGACGGTCTGGGACCGCTTCGCGGTGTGGGGCATGCTGCGCAACCCCGCCTATGCCGGCCGGGCCTGCTTCGCCGACAACAAGCCCCTGCGCGCTAATCACCTCGGTGCCGTCGTGGGGACCCACATCAGCAAGCTGCGCACCGACCCGGCGCTGAGCCTCGCCGAGATCGACCGGCACCTCGCCCAGCTGCACGACACCGCCGACACCGCCACCGTCGAACAACGCCAGCGGGTGCTCCGACTCCTCGTCAAGGAGATCCTCGTCGGGCCAGAACAGATCGTGATCCGGCCCTCCATCCCCACCCGCGGCGACACTACACGCGCAGACACCGAGGCCCTGCACGCCTGTGTGGCCACCGCGGCCGAGGAAGGTGCGCTCGCTGGCGACCCGGACCCGTCCGGGCACCTGCGAAAGCGCGCCATCTCGCCCCCCGCCGAGCAACTCGTGCACGCGCTGATCCTCCAACAGTCCGCACTGGTCTATCCCCCGCACGGAACGCGAACCGCTGGACCAACTCCGCGACACTCGTCCTCTACGATAAGAACCCAAGGCTCGGGCAATTGTCAACTCTTGTGGATGAAGATCTTTAGGCGGCGATCTTGGTGGTCGTCTCGACGGGGTGCGCATCGGGTCGTTCGACGAGCTTGCCGGCCTCAGCGCGGGATCCGGCACGAACCAGGGCGACGAGGTGGGGTACGTTCACGGCGCGCCAACGGCCCTGGGCGGGAGCTGGAGGAGCCAGCCGGAACGACGCCATCACCACCTCCCGATACTGTCGAGAGCGTGCCCGAGGGCGACACCGTCTACCTTGCCGGGAAGCGGCTGCGCGCCGCGCTCGCGGGACACCGGCTCCTGCGCGGCGAACTCCGGCACCCGCGGCTGGTGCACCACGACCTCACCGGGCGCGCTGTGCTCGGTGTCGCGTCGGTCGGCAAGCATCTGTTCACCCGCTTCGACGACGGCACCAGCCTGCACAGTCACTTCCGAATGGACGGCGCGTGGCATCTCTACCGGCCCGGCATGGCATGGCAGCGGCCAACGCACGAGGTCCGGGCGGTGCTGGAGACATCCGACCGCATGGCCGTCGGGTTCGCGCTGCACGACCTGGAGCTGCTGCCCACCACAGCGGAGGCTCGCCTCGTCGGGCACCTGGGGCCGGACCTGCTCGACCCGGCCTGGGACGACGGACACGCCGCGGAGGCCCAACGGCGGTTCACCGCGCGGGGCGCGTCGGAGCTCGGGCTGGTCTTGCTGGAGCAGCGGGTGCTGGCCGGCGTCGGGAACCTCTACAAGACCGAGGTGTGCTTCCTGCTCGGGCTCTCCCCCTGGACGCTCGTGCGCGACGTGCCCGACCCGGAGGCGGCGATCGCGCTGTCGCGGAAGCTGCTGCTGCGCAACGCCGACCGGCCCGAGCAGTCCACCACCGGCGAACTCGGGCGGGGACGCCAACACTGGGTCTTCGAGCGCGGTGGGCAGCGCTGCCGGCGATGTGGCACCCGGATCCGCACCGCCGAGCAAGGCGACGGCGGCTACGCGCGCGTCGCCTACTGGTGCCCGCGCTGCCAGCCGGGCCCCGCGCCGCAGCCCTCCCGCCTACGGTGACCGGGGCTCAGGCGGTGCCGGGTTGCTGTTGCTTGGTGATCTGAGGCTTCACGGGCTGCGGAGCCGGTTCACCTGCGGTGACCTCACCCGCCACCGGTGTGCCGTGCAGCGAGGCGCGGATCTGCTCGAGGCGGTTGGCGCCGGCCATGTCCACGGTGGACTGCTGGACCTCCAGCATGCGGCCCTGCACCGAGTTCTGCGCGAGCTCGGCGGTGCCCAGGGCGTTGGCGTAGCGCCGCTCGATCTTGTCGCGGACCTCCTCCAGGGACGGGGTGTTGCCCGGCGCCGCGAGCTCGCTCATCTGCTGCAGCGAGGCCGCGGCCTTCTCCTGCATCTTGGCCTGCTCGAGCTGGCTGAGCAGCTTGGTGCGCTCGGCGATCTTCTGCTGCAGCATCATCGCGTTGCGCTCGACGGCCTGCTTGGCCTGCGTCGCCGCCTGGATCGACTGGTCGTGCAGGGTCTTGAGGTCCTCGACGGACTGCTCGGCGGTGACCAGCTGCGTCGCCGTCACCTGGGCGGCCTGCTCGTACTGCTGGGCCTTGGCCTCGTCGCCCGAGGCCCGGGCCTGGTCGGCGAGCACCAGCGCCTGCCGCGCCGAGGACTGGTACTTCTCGATCTCGCCGAGCTGGCGGTTGAGCTTCATCTCCAGCTGCCGCTGGTTGCCGATCACCGCCGCGGCCTGCCCGGACAGCGCCTGGTGCTGCCGCTGGGCCTCCTCGATGGCCTGCTGGATCTGCACCTTGGGGTCGGCGTACTCGTCGATCTTCGACGAGAACAGTGCCATCGTGTACTTCCAGGCCTTCACGAACGGATTGGCCATCTTCTCCGCCTACCTCTGGGTGCCGTGTGCCACCGCCGTCTGACATGTCACCGGCCCGCCGGTGCGCTCCTGCCCCCATCGTGGCATCGGACCGGCTCGGCTTCCACCGCCCGTCGACGATATCGGGGACATCCCGGAGCCGACCGTCAGGGCGACCCGGGGACCAGGCTACCCGCCGAGCCGAGGCCGGACTCAGGTCGCGTCGATGGGCGCCGGGTCAGGCGGCGGCACGTACCGCTCGAGCGGGCTGGGGCACCGCGGGCTGGGGCCCGGCAGGTGCGACCGGAGTGATCGGCAACGCGGTGGGCACCGGTTCGGACGCTCCGGCCAGCCGCAGGTCCATGTGCCGCAGCCCGATGGGCCTGCGGGTGGCGTCCGCGGCGGCGGCCATGGACTCCGCGATCGTCTCGGCCGCATCGGTCAGCAGATCGGGCAGCGCGACGTCCAGCGCCTCGCAGATGGCGGCCAGGAGCTCGCTGGAGGGCTCCTTGCGGCCGCGCTCGACCTCGGACAGGTACCCGAGGCTGATGCGCGCGCGCCGGGAGACCTCCCGCAGCGTCCGCCTGCGCGCGGTCCGGGCCCGCCGCAGGGTGCCGCCGATGGCCTCCCGCATCAGCACCGCCATGCGAACCCTCCTCGTTCCGACCGCCGCGCGGCGCACCGACGCAGCGTGCGTTGATGAGATCACCGTACCGACTCGCGGCGCGGCGCGTCGTCACCCGGGGCGGCCGGTCGCGTCCGCCCACGGCGAACAGCACCGCCGGATGGAGGACGTCAGGACGTGTCGGGCAGGACCGACGCGGCGGCGGACCGTACGCGCAACGCCCGGAGCACGTAGTCCAGCCCGGTGCCGACGGTGAGCGCGAGCGCCACGACCAGCACCGTCCACCGCAGCGCGTCGAGGGGCCCCGCGGCGGCGGACAGCTCGGCGAAGGGCAGCAGGTACAGCCCGATCGCGAGGGTCTGGACGAACGTCTTCGCCTTGCCACCCCAGCTGGCCGGGATGATCCCGTGGCGCAGCATCGAGAAGCGCAGCACGGTGATGCCGATCTCCCGACCCATGATCACGATGGTGGCCCACCACGGCACCAGCCCCAGCACCGACAGTCCGATCAACGCCGAGCCGGTGAGCGCCTTGTCGGCGATCGGGTCGGCGATCGTCCCGAGCGCCGTGACCAGGCCGCGGCGACGCGCCAGCTCGCCGTCGAACCGGTCGGTGAGGGCGGCGACGGCGAAGACACCGAACGCGGCGATACGCCAGCCGGTGCTGGTACCGTCCTCGACGAGCAGCGCCGCGAGAAACACCGGGACGAGCAGCAGCCGCACACCGGTGAGCACGTTGGCGATGTTCAGCAACGGCGGCGGCCGCCCTGCCGGCGCCGAGCTCACCCCGCGCCCCGACCAGCGGTGTCGAGGCCCGCTCCGTCCGCGCTCCGCGGGGTGAACAGCTCGCTGCGCGGCAGCAGCTCGCGAGCCGAGACGACCAGGTCGGTGCCCTCGGCGCCGATGACGACCGCCCGCACCAGGTCACCGACCGCCAGCCCGGAGCCGCGCTCGAACACGCACTCCCCATCGACCTCGGGGGCCTGGTGCGCGGCCCGCCCGGTGCAGTCGAGATCCTCGTCCTCGGCCGCCTCGACGAGCACCTCGACCTCGGTGCCCACGCGGTCCTCCGCGCGCTGGGCCATCAGCTCCTCGACCAGCGCGCAGATCCGCGAGACTCGCGCGGTGACCACGTCGGCGGGCAGCTTGTCCGGATAGCTCGCGGCCTCGGTGCCGTCCTCGTCGGAGTAGCCGAACACGCCGACGGCGTCCAGGCGCGCCCCGACCAGGAACGCCTCCAGCTCGGCGAGGTCCTCCTCGGTCTCCCCGGGGAACCCGACGATCACGTTGCTGCGGATGCCGGCCTCCGGGGCGTGGGCCCGGATCCGCTCGCACAGGTCGAGGAAGTCCACGCGCGAGCCGAAGCGGCGCATCCGGCGCAGCACATCGGCGCTGGCATGCTGGAAGGACAGGTCGAAGTACGGCGCGACGCCGGGGGTGGTGGCGATCACCGCCAGCAGGTCCGGGCGCATCTCGGCGGGTTGCAGGTAGCTGAGCCGGATGCGGTCGATGCCGGGCACGTGCGTCAGCCGCGGCAGCAGCCGGGTGAGCGCGCGGGTGCCCGCGGGCAGGTCCTTGCCGTAGGACGTCGAGTTCTCGCTGACCAGCACCAGCTCCCGCACGCCGTGCATGCCCAGCCAGGCAGCCTCGGCGACGACGTCGTCCGGGGGGCGGGAGACGAACGCGCCGCGGAACGACGGGATCGCGCAGAACGCGCAGCGCCGGTCGCAGCCCGAGGCGAGCTTGAGCGGCGCGACGGGGCCGTCGGCGAGCCGTTTGCGGGGGAGGTTCGGCATCCAGGCGTGGCCGGGCACCGCGACGTCGGCCGCGGCGGCGGGGCGCTGCAGCGGCGAGATCGGCAGCAGCGTGCGGCGATCGACCGGGTCGTGCGGGGCGGGGGCGTGCCCCCCGAGGACGTCGGAGAGGTGCTGGGCGAGGTCGGGGTAGGCGTCGAAGCCGAGCACGGCGTCGGCCTCGGGGAGGCTCTGCGCCAACTCCGCGCCGTAGCGCTGCGCCAGGCACCCGACGGCGACGACCTTGGCCCCGCTGTCCTGCGCGACGTCGGAGGCGGCGAGCAGGGTGTCGATCGAGTCCTTCTTCGCCTGCTCGACGAACCCGCAGGTGTTGACGACGATGACGTCGGGCGCCGGACCGTCGCCCTCGGCGTCCACCAGCTCCCACCCGGAACCGGCCAGCCGACCGGCGAGCTCCTCGGAGTCGACCTCGTTGCGGGCGCAGCCCAGGGTCACCAGGGCGGCCCTGCGCGTACTGCAGTTTTCCGGCACGGGTACCAGGGTAAGGGTAGAAGCCGGTCTGTGATCTACTCCGGCCGTGGAAGCGGTGACCGTGCGACGGGCCCGAACCGCCGACGTGACGACGATCAAGCACCTGGTGGACCACTACGCGGGACGGGTGCTGCTGGCCAAGGAGATCATCACCCTCTACGAGTCGGTGCCGGAGTTCCTCGTCGGCGAGCTCGACGGCGAGGTCGTCGGGTGCGGCGCGCTGCACGTGCTGTGGGAGGACCTCGGCGAGATCCGCACGGTCGCGGTGCATCCGCGGGTCGTCGGGCACGGGGTCGGGCACGCGATCGTGGGCGCGCTGATCGACGGCGCCCGCGAGCTGGGATTGTCGCGACTGTTCGTGCTGACGTTCGAGAAGCAGTTCTTCACCCGCCACGGGTTCGTCGAGATCGACGGGACGCCGGTGGAGCCCGACGTGTTCGCCGCGATGCTGCGTTCCTACGACGCCGGCGTAGCCGAGTTCCTCGACCTCGCCCACGTCAAACCCAACACCCTCGGCAACATCCGCATGATGCTGCGGCTGCCGCCGCCCGTGCGCGGATAACGCTGTTCTGGCGACTATTTCCGCGCACGAGCGCCGGAGGCGCGGGTCAGCAGTGCTACGCACTCGACGTGGTGGGTCATGGGGAAGGCGTCGAACGCGCGTAGCCCGTCGAGGCGGTAGCCGCGGGCGGCGAACAGCGCCACGTCACGGGCCAGCGCGGCCGGGTCGCACGCCACGTGCACCACCCGGTCCGGGGCGCGCTCGCACAGCGCGTCCACCACGGTGCGGCCGAGCCCGCGCCGCGGCGGGTCGGCCACCACCACGTCGGGGCGGCCCGCGAGCCCACCGCCCGGACCGCCAGCAGCGCGCGCATCGACGCCGAGCACCTGCTCGACCCGCCCCACCCGCCAGCCCACCTGCGCCAGGTCGGCCAGCGCTGCCCGGCCGTCGGAGACGGCGCGACGCGAGGACTCCACGACGGTCACCACCCCATCGCGCCCCACCTGCCCGGCGAGCACCGTGGCGAACAGCCCGACCCCGCCGTAGAGGTCCCATGCCGTGCCGCCGGCGGGAGCGTCGGCCCACTCCCCCACCACCGCGGCGAGGATATCCGGGAGCGCGGGATGGACCTGCCAGAACACACCGGGCGAGAGGAGCCACTCCCGCCCGGCGGCCCGCTGCACGATCGGACCGCCGTCCCCGACGTGCACGACGCCCTCGGCGTCCACCGTCACCTCGATCTCACCGTCCCGGTACTCCCCGGCATCGAGACGACGGTCGAGCACCGACGCCAGCGCACCGGCCGAGGTCAGCGGGCAGTCCGCGATCGGCAGCACGTCGTGGCTGCGGTGCGCGCGCAGCCCGGCACGACCCTGGTCGTCGACGGCCAGCCGCACCCGATGCCGCCAGCCCAGCGCCCCGCCCGGCAGCTGCTCGACCAGCACCGCCCGCTCGATCCCGGCGAGCCGGCGCAGCTGCTCGGCAACGACCGTCGCCTTCAGCTCCCGCTGCGCGGCCGGGTCGACGTGTTGCAGGTCACAGCCGCCGCAGCCGCCCGCCCGCGCCCAGCTGCACGGCGCCGGCACCCGCTGCGGCGCCGGTGCCACCACCGCGATGGTGTCGGCCCGGCAGAACGAGCCGCCCGCGTCCTCGCTGACGACGGCCCGCACGCGCTCTCCCGGCAGCGCGTGCCGCACGAACACCACGCGCCCGCCGCCCTCGCTCTCGCCGGCCCCCTCCGGGTGGGCCCGCGCCACGCAGTGCCCGCCGTGCGCGATCGGCCCGACATCGAGGATGAGGATGCGGTCGGTCCAGTCCCCGCCGGTGCCCCGGCGACTGCCGCGGCCGGCGGCGAGCTCGTTCACGTCCGCCGCTGCCCGGACGAGGCCGGCGACGGGGCGGCCGCGGTGTCGTCCTGGGGCGGGGGCTCGTAGCCCCGCCGGGACGAGCCGGGCGGGGTCTCCGGGCGCCGCGCCGCCACCCGCTGCGACGACGCGAGCTGCCACGGCACGCTCGTGACCATCACCCCGGGCTGGAACAGCAGCCTGCCCTTGAGCCGGAGCGCGCTCTGGTTGTGCAGGATCTGCTCCCACCAGTGCCCGACGACGTACTCCGGGATGAACACGGTGACCACATCGCGCGGGTTGCTCGATCGGATCCGTTTGACGTAGTCCAGCACCGGCTTGGTGATCTCGCGGTAAGGCGACTCCACGACCTTCAACGGTACCGGCAGCGCGCGCCGCTCCCAGTCGCGCACGAGCCGGCGCGTATCGGCATCGTCGACGTTGACGGTCACGGCCTCCAGCACGTCAGGCCGGGTCGCCCGGGCGTAGGCGACGGCGCGCAGGGCCGGCTTGTGCAGCGTGGAGACCAGCACGATCGCGTGGTTGCGCGAGGGCAGCACACCGTCGACGTCGCCGGCCACCAGCTCGGCGGAGACCCGGTCGTAGTGGCGCTGGATGGCCCGCATCAGCACATAGAACACGCCCATCGCCGCGATGGCGATCCACGCGCCCCGGGTGAACTTCGTGATCAGCACGATCACCAGAACCAGGCCGGTCATGCTGGCGCCGAGCCCGTTGATGGCCTGCGAGCGGTGCATCCGCGCCCGGGCGTCGGGGTCGGTCTCGGTGGCGAGCAACCGCTTCCAGTGCCGGAGCATGCCGAACTGGCTGAGGGTGAACGAGGTGAACACGCCGACGGTGTAGAGCGCGATGAGCCGAGTCACCTCGGCCTGGAAACCGATCACCAGCACGATCGCGACGGCGGCCAGGACCAGGATGCCGTTGGAGAACGCCAGCCGGTCCCCGCGGGTGTGCAGTTGCCGGGGCAGGTAGCGGTCCTGGGACAGGATCGAGCCGAGCACGGGGAAGCCGTTGTAGGCGGTGTTCGCGGCCAGGACGAGGATCAGCGCGGTCACCACCACCACCACGACGAACCCGATCCGGAAGTCGTCGAACACCGCGTCGGCGAGCTGGGCGACGAGGGTCTGTTGCACGTAACCGGGTGGTGCCCCGGCGATCTGCGTCGCGGGGAACTCGGCGATCTTCGCGTCGGTCAGCTGGGCGAGGACGATGAGACCGGAGAACATCGTCACCGAGATGCCGCCGAGCAGCAGCAGCGTGGTGGCCGCGTTGCGGGACTTGGGCTTGCGGAAGGCGGGCACGCCGTTGCTGATCGCCTCCACGCCGGTGAGCGCGGCGCAGCCATGGGTGAACGACCGCAGCACGAGCAGCGCGAGGGCGAGGCCGGTGAACGCGTCGCCCTGGGCCAGCAGCTCCACGTCCGCGCTGGCGGCGCGCACGTCGTCGCCGAGCAGCAGGGTCCGGGTCAACCCCCAGACGATCATCGTGCCGATGCCGACCATGAACGCGTAGGTCGGGATCGCGAACGCGACGCCGGACTCTCGCACCCCTCGAAGGTTGGCGGCGGTGAGCAGTCCGATCGCGACGACCGCGAACGCCACCTTGTGCTCGGCGACGAACGGCACCAGGGCCCCGATGTTCGAGGCCGCCGCCGAGATCGACACGGCGACGGTCAGCGTGTAGTCCACCAGCAGCGCACTCGCCACCGTCAGCCCGGCGCGGCGTCCGAGGTTGACGGTGGCCACCTCATAGTCACCCCCGCCGGACGGGTAGGCGTGCACGTTCTGCCGGTAGCTGGTGACCACCGTGAGCAGCAGCACCACGACCGCGAGACCGACCCAGGGCGAGAACGTGTACGCCGACAGCCCCGCGGCCGACAGCGTCAGGAAGATCTCCTCGGGGGCATAGGCGACCGAGGACATCGCGTCGGAGGCGAAGACGGGCAGCGCGATCCGCTTGGGGAGCAGGGTGTGGGCGAGACGGTCGCTGCGCTGCGGGCGCCCGACGAGAACGCGCTTGACCGCGACGCCGAGCTTGGACACGACGAAAGCCTATGCGGTGCATTCGGCGCCGACGCGATAGCGTTCCCGGCGAGGTCGGGAGGGCCGCGGTGGACGTCGTGATCATGGGATGCGGGCGGGTCGGCTCGGCACTGTGCGCCGGCCTGGAACGACTCGGGCACGACGTCGCGGTGGTCGACAAGGAGCCGCAGGCCTTCCGCCGGCTCAGCCCGGATTTCCGGGGCAAGCAGATCATCGGGCAGGGCTTTCACCGCGAGGTCCTCGTCGAGGCCGGGGTGGAGCGGGCCCAGGCGTTCGCCGCGGTGTCCAACGGCGACAACTCCAATATCATCGCCGCGCGGGTGGCCCGCGAGACGTTCGGCATCTCCCGCGTCGTCGCCCGCATCTACGACGCGAAACGCGCCGCGGTCTACGAGCGCCTCGGCATCCCCACGATCGCGACCGTCCCCTGGAGCACCGACCGCCTGATGCGGATGCTGCTTCCCGACGGCGTCGCCTCGGCGTGGCGCGAGCCCGCCGGCACCGTCGCGATCCTGTCGCTGCCGCTGCACGAGGACTGGGTCGGCCATCCGGTCGCGCAGCTGGAGGCGGCGGCGGGCTGCCGGGTGGCGTTCATCGTCCGGTTCGGCACCGGGGTGCTGCCCAAGCCCGACACCGCTGTGCAGGCCGAGGACACCGTCTACGTCGCCGCGGTGTCCGGCACGGTCAGTGACGTGACGGCCGCCGCGGCGGCCCCACCACAGGAGGGCTGAGCGCGATGCGAGTCGCGATCGCGGGAGCGGGCGCCGTCGGGCGCTCGATCGCCCTGGAGCTGGTGGAGAACTCCCACCGGGTGATGCTCATCGAGCGCGAGCTCAGCCAAATCGAGCCGGAGGCGGTCGAAGACGCCGAGTGGGTGCACGCCGACGCCTGCGAGCTGGCCTCGCTGGAGGAGGCCGGCCTGGAGAGCTGTGACGTCGTCATCGCCGCCACCGGCGACGACAAGGTCAACCTGGTCGTCGCGCTGCTCGCGAAGACCGAGTTCGCGGTGCGCCGCGTCGTCGCCAGGGTCAACGACCCCCGCAACGAGTGGCTGTTCAGCGACAACTGGGGCGTCGACGTCGCCGTGTCCACCCCGCGACTGCTCGCCGCGCTGGTGGAGGAGGCGGTGGCCGTCGGCGACCTCGTGCGGCTGCTGACGTTCCGGCAGGGTCAGGCGAACCTGGTGGAGGTCACGCTCCCGGAGGACACCCCGCTGGCCGGGCGCCCGGTGCGGAAGCTGAACCTGCCGGTGGACTCGGCGCTGGTGGCGATCCTGCGCGGCGGTCGAGTGATCGTCCCACAGGCCGACGACCCGCTGGAGCCCGGCGACGAGCTGCTGTTCGTGGCGACCTCGGCCGTGGAGGAGGACATCCGGACGGCGCTGGGCTACTGAATGCCGACCGATCGTCGGCACCCTTCAACAATGATCAACGTAAACCCGGTCATTACCGAGAGCAGCCTGTGGGAGTTCGCGACCGAGTCGCACAACGCCATCCCGGTGCAGGCCCGACTTCTAGCTATACTGCTGGGATGACGACCGCCCGGCTCGGCGATGCTACGCGGTACGGACACGAAGCCGCCATACCCAGCTCCGGCGCCAACCCCGCCGGCGGAGTCGCCGACACTAAAACACTCCGCGCTCGTCTTACCGCGCGACAAGACCGCCGACATCGGTATCGGTAGCAGTCACCGGAGCGCCGCTTTTCATCACTCGACAATGCGACTTAATTTTGGGAGAAAATTCCACAAACGGCCTCGGAGAAAACGTTGCGCATACTCGTGGACCATCCCGTCGATCACATTCTCGCCGAGATTTTCGATTCGAATATCATGTATCGTTCCGAACTCGCCGGGGTCAGCGAGCACATCCTGGGACGTGAACTCGCCCGTATACGCCCTGACGTGTTGCTGACCAGGCGCGCGCTCGGAGGCGTTGCGGCGCGCAGCTGGAAGACGGCCTGCTCGCAGCCGCATCTCATTGTTGTCAGGCTCGGCCGGATGGACACCTTCCCACCCGACGGACTGCCCGCAGGGATCATCACTCGTTTTGTCGCGCCGAGCGCGAACTCCTTCCTCGAGGCCCTCGCCGTTGCGGAGAACGCCTGGATCGAGGCGGGTGTCACGGCGGATCTGGCAACGGGACGAGTCCACGCCCGGGCAGCGCGCGGGCGGTCGGTCGCCATGGTGGGAGCAGGGGTGGTCAACCTGGTCACCGCGTTGCGGTTGGTACGCGAAGGTTATGCGATGACAGTTTACGAGAGGTCGCCTGATCCACGAGTTGATGCTCCCTGGAAAGACTACGGATGCACTCGGGGTGGCGGTGACGCGCGAATGTTCACCCTTACGGAGGCAGATGGCTACTACTTTGGTACCCACCACAAAGCGCCGGACTCGCTGCGCACCCCGATACGTGACGGTGGCTGGCGGATAGCAGGTCCGGCCGCACTCTCCGATCGCGACCTGGAATGGGCGTCGACGAACGCAGCCGTGCCGCCGTGGTTGAGCCGTTCCTACACGAATGACATCCTGCTGTTCAACCGCTCGTCCAGCGAGCTGTGGCAGGAACTGATGCGTGCCGAACGAGCAGCTTTTGACAACGTAGGCCTGCGGACCGGAATCCTTCGGCTGTACACCGACGAGCAGCACCTGCATCGGCAGATCGCCCGACACGAGAGAGTCGGTGCATCGCCGCTGGTGTTCACCCCGGACCAGCTCGTCGCACGCCATCCGGCCCTGGGTGACGCGGTCCGCGGGCAAGGGGTTGCCGGTGGCATCGGGGTGCCTGGCTTCACCGTACAGGCACATGCCTTTCTGTCCCGGCTCGTCGATCTCCTGGAGCAGTCCGGTGTCCGGTTCTTCTGGAGTCAGGAGGTCTCGCAGCTACGACGGGACGGGAACGGGGATCCGTCCGGCCTGTGGGTGGCCGACAATCTGGTCGTCGCTGACCATCTCGTCCTCTCCACCGGTGTCTACGGCAGCGAGCTACTGCGCGGTACCGCGTCGGACGGGCTGATCCACGGCGTGCTCGGCGTGTGGCTGACACTGCCCGGCGGGGATCCGGCCCTCGAGCACTCACTCAAGATCAGTCGGCGCGGACATCGGGCCGAGGACGCGAACGTCACCGTGACGAACGGGCCCGACGGAGAACCACTGTTAATCATAGGATCGGGCTACGGCTGGACCGGACACGACCCGAACAACATCGACGCCGAGGAACTTGCCGTGCTCTACGACGCCGTCGAGGACACCGCTCGCACGTTCTTTCCACGCGCATTTTCCGAGGCCCGGAAGTCTGGCCTGCTGGAGCGGAGCCGACGTTTCTGCGTGCGCCCGTGGACCGCCTCGAGCCTCGGCATCCTGGAGATAGCCAAGAAATCCGACGGCGGGATCATGATTATCACCGGCGGACACAACACCGGCGGTTTCGCGCAGGCACCGGTCGTCGCGGAGGCCATCTCGGCTGCCCTGCGGGGAGAGCAGCATCCGATGCACACCTTGTACCACCCGGACCGGCTACGAGCCTTCCTCCGGGCTCGGCGCCCCGAAGCCGTCAACATCGAAGAACAGTCCCTGCAACGTCGATGTCAAGCAGCGATACGACGAGGAGAGGCTTTCATGGACAAGCAGAGTTGGGGTGCCCGAGGCGACTCGTTCGGACGGGGCACGGAGGCCTATGAGCAGTCGCGGCCAGGCTACACCGTCGACACCGTACGCTGGATTCTCGGTGATCGACCGATCGCGGTGCTGGATCTCGGCGCGGGCACCGGTCAGCTGACCCGGCAGCTCATCACCTGCGGCCATGCAACGACCGCGGTCGAACCCGACCCGGCCATGCTCGCCCGGCTGGTTGTGACCACACCACAGGCGACCGCGTTGAACGGATGCGCCGAGGACATCCCGGTGCCCGACGCGAGCCAGGATGCGCTCCTCATCAGCCATGCCTACCACTGGTTCGATCCAGAATCGGCACACCACGAGTTCGCCCGGGTCATCAGACCGGGCGGTGTCCTGGCAGCATTGTGGAACCTGCGAGACGAGGAGATCCCGTGGTCCGCTGAGTTGTCGGCGATCCTGCGTGATGAGGACACCGGAGCCGATCCGACGACCTCGGCTGCGATCATGCGGCACGGCACGCTCGCCGCTCTGCGCAGCGCGGACGGCGCTAGCCTGTCCGGATGGCTCGCGAACCCCTCCTTCGGCAGCGCGTTCGGACCGATCACCCAGCGCTTCTTTCCGAACAGCACCCGGCATACCGCTCAGACGCTGGTCGATCTGGTGAAGTCGCGTTCGTACTACCTGACCTCGACTCCCGAGCGACAAGCCGAGCTGGAGAGCCGGGTACGCACGCTGGCGACGAGCCATCCTGACCTGGCAGGCCACCAGGAGTTCGACCTGCACTACGTCACCGTCGTCTTCCGAGCAGAGCGCCTCCCCGGCACGCGGTAGCAGCTGCCGCTCGTCGCCGGGAAGCTCCCGATCGCTGCCAACCCGTCCGTCCCGAGTCAGGAGGTTTATCCGTGCTCTCACCTGTCGAACCCGCTGTGTTCCAGCTCGAAGACGGTCGGCAGGTCTGCTGGGCGGGGATGTTCACCGGACATCGATTACTCTCCGAGCAGGAGCTCGCACAGCACGCGCATCGACTACTGGCCGTGGAACGCTCGGTGCTTCCGACGCTGACCCGGCATGAGCTCATACCGCACCAGGTCCGATCCGGGGTGACCCCGCCAGCCCTCGTGCTGCATTCCACCACCCCGACCCTGCGAGCTTTCGAGGGCGATACCGCCGAACTGTTGGCCGGTCGTCATCCGCATGACGTCGCCACCTACACTGAGGCCCGGTCGGTCTATCTGACGAGAATCGACGACCTCTGCGTCGGCCGCACCGAACCGTGGCGGGAAGCCGTGGGGCTGCGTGATGTTCCCGCGGTGGACATCGGCGACACAGAGTACTACTACCTCTCGCACGCCCTGCTCGCTATGGCACACGAGCACGAAAATGGCCGAACGACCCCACTCAGGAAGATCATCGACTGGCTGCGGCAGCGACCCGACGCGGTAGTGCGGCTCTACGCGCTCGATGTCGAGACCCAGATCTTTCTGCTCTGGCTGCGTCGACAGGCCGGGCTGGAGCAGATTTCCGTCGAGGCCAACGCGCCTATGGTCACCATGCGATGGAACCGGAAGAGCCATATCCACCCGACGGTTTCGCAGGTGCTGGAGCTGCCTACCGACGGCCTCGACGTCGAGGGAATCCTCCGCGCCGAGCAGCAGCACAGCGAGGCATACCGACGACTTCGGCTGACAATCCCCGTGCTACCCGGCTATTCGATCCCGCGCACCGGCGTCGATCCGGCCACCTTCGTGGCCGAGGTGCTGCGCGCGGCAGCACTACTACGCAGCAGGTACGATATCGATGTCGCCGCGCTCAAGCCCAGCGAGGCAGGCGACGGCGCCCGCATCGCAGGCAACCTCGATCTCACCGATCGGGAGCTGCTCACGGCTGCGGCCCAGGAGGCCTACCCGCACGGTGATGACTACTTGCTCGAGGCATGGGTCGATTTCCTGCACGTCAAGGTGGGTGGATCCATCCAGCCAGTCGTCCCGTCCGGACACTTTCGACACGGCCGTGTAGCCGATGGGATCGCCCTGCAAGCGCTGGATCGGTTCTCGTGGCGAGGCAATACCTATCTCGATGACACCGCCTGGACCGGGCTCGGACTGCCGAATGCGGCCTACCAGGCGATTCGGGACGCGCTTGAAGCCATCCACGACGCATTCCTCGGACCGCCGAGCATCGCCGACGGCAGCCACCGGGGGCTGGTCGTCGGGGGGATCGACTTTGCCGTCGGGCGAATCGGCGGTCGCTTCGGCGACAGGACGATGGTGGGTGCGATCGACTTCAACCTGTCCGCACACGGCGCGGAGTACCTGCGAGCGTTCATGGACGAGGCACACGCGCTCGGTACCAGCGAACGATACGCCGCCACCCACGTGTTCGTGCCCTCCGCACGGGCAACCCTGCGGGAGCTCGAACGCGTCACCGCCAGCCATGCCGCACCCGGCGGCTTGGTGCGCGCGATCGCCTGCGTGCCGCAGCGCTGGGCCATGGTCGCCAGCACCGGAACCGATCCCGACGACGCGACAAGCCGTGTCCGAGCAATCGTCGACGCGATAGCCGCCTCGGACACCTGACCCGCACACCAGCAGGTCATCCCGTTCGCTGACAGATCCGTCGATCGGCAGCGGGGCCGCAGCACCCGCGGCGACCAGCCGGCCGTTCGCCGCGACGTCGGCCAGGCAGGCCAATCCGGCGGTGAGCAGGGGCCAGACAGGATGGGAGTGGAGGATGGCGGTGCCGCGCTGGCGAGCTGATCGGTTCGCCCGACTGGGTGCCTCACGCGGGCGGCCATACAGGTGCTGGGGTGTGCAGCCGCCCGCGTGAGCGGTGATCGGGTTCAGGGTCCGTTGATCAGATGCGCGAGGGGTTTGCGCCGCGGGACCCGGTCGGGGTCGATCCAGCATGGTGGGAGGAACTCGGGCAGCCCGTCGCGGATCTGGACGCACCATCCGGGGTGGTGCAGCAGCCGGTGGTGGGTGGTGCAGAGCATGACGCAGTTGGTCAGGGAGGTCGCGCCGCCGTCCTGCCACGGGCGGATGTGGTGCACCTCGCACCACGACACCGTCCGCCCACACCCGGGGAACGCGCACCCCCG
>Ga0136617_10000547_pt1 | contig 31729 bp, 32 predicted proteins | sample AntDrymUQ3222106_2_FD_129672 | JGI IMG/M metagenome (GOLD analysis project Ga0136617, IMG submission 129672) | Polar desert sand microbial communities from Dry Valleys, Antarctica - metaG UQ322 (21.06) | ecosystem: Environmental > Terrestrial > Soil > Desert | place: Antarctica: Dry Valley... | reverse complement strand
GAGCCCGAGGAGGACCGCGCCGGCGAGCCAGACGGGGTGCAGGGTCATGGCGCCGCCGGCTCGGCGAACGCACGGCCGACGGGGCCGGCCGCCACCGCGTGCGGGTGGCGCGGGCGCAGCGCGGCGGCGGCGGCGTGCGCGTGCGAGACGCCCTCGGCGCCTCCGAACAGGCCGAACACGGTCGGGCCCGAGCCCGACACCATCGCGCGCACGGCGCCCGACGCGCGCACGTCGGCCAGCGCGTCGCCGATCGGTGGGCAGAGCGAGCGCGCCGGCGCCTCCAGGTCGTTGTGCAGCAGCCGCTCGGCGAGCAGCGAGCTGTCGCGCGCGGCGCCCGGCACCTGGCCGCTGAGCCGGTCGAGCTCGTCGTGGTCGCGGCCCAGCGCCAGCCGGTCGAACTCGGCGTACACCTCCGGGGTGGAGAGCGCGTGCGCGGACGGGACGACGAGCAGCCCGAACGGGGACGGGTCGCCGAGCGGGCGTACGCCCTCGCCGATCCCGGTCATCAGGCAGCGCTCGGGCGCCAGCTGGCTGGGAACGTCGGCACCGAGCGCGAGGGCGATGCGCTGCAGCTCGGCGGCCTCGCCGAGTCCCGTCGCGGCGGCTACGAGCCGCAGCGCCGCCGCAGCGTCGGCCGAGCCGCCGCCCATGCCGGCCGCCACGGGCACCCGCTTGCCGATCGCGATCCGCACCGGCGGGCCGTCCCAGCCCGTCGCCGCGCGGAACGCGGCCAGCGCGCGGGCCGCGAGGTTCTCGCCTTCGACGCCGGGGCAGATGACCTCGTCGCGGTCGCCGCCGGCGGGGCCGAGCTCCAGCTCGTCGGCGAGCGAGACCGGCTGCACGAGCGAGACCAGCGGGTGGTAGCCGCCGGCGCGCGGGCGCCCGACGAACAGGCACAGGTTGACCTTGCCCGGGGCCAGGCAGCGCAGCCGGGTCATGCCGCGAGCTTCGCGTGCAGTGCCCGCCACTCGTCCGGGGCGAGCTGCTCCGCGCGGGCGTCGGCGGGTCGGCCGATCGCCTCCAGCGCTTCGCGGGCGCGGTCACGGATCCCGGGCACGGCGCCGGGCGCGAGGCTCAGCGAGCGCGCGAGCGCCTTGCGGCGATGGGCGAAGCCTTGCTGGACCAGCGCCCGCAGCGCGGGAGCGGGCGCGGGGCCGCGGCGGGTCAGACCCACCAGCACGGAGTCCACGTTGGGCACGGGAAGAAAGACGGTACGCGACACGGGGCGCAGGACCTTCACCTCGCATGCGAGCTGGGCCAGCACGGACGGCACGCCGTAGGCGGACGTGCCGGTGCGCGCCGCGAGGCGCGCCCCGACCTCCTTCTGAACCATCGCCACCCAGGTGGTCACGCGCGGCAGGTCGGAGACCGTGCGCAGGATCACGCTCGCAGCGATCCCGTAGGGCAGGTTCGCGACGACCTTGGTCGGCGCGGGATCCAGCGCGGCGAGATCGAGCTTGACCGCGTCGGCGAGGTGCAGGGTGCTGTTGGGGTGGGCGTCGAGCGCGTCGCGCAACGCGGGCTCGAGGGTCCGGTCGAGCTCGACGACGTGCACGTGGGCGACGCGCTGGGCGAGGTGCTCGCTCAGCACGCCGAGCCCGCCGCCGACCTCGAGCACCACGTCGCCCGGGTCGAGCGCCGCGGCGCGGGCGATCACGTCGAGCAGGTTGGAGTCGATCAGGAAGTTCTGGCCCAGGTCGTGCCTGGGGCGGATGCCGAACGCCTTCATCCGCCGCAGGCTCGGCTGGACCGGGAGCTCGCTCACCAGCCGAACAGGCGCGCGCTGTTGGCGTGCACGGCCGCTTCGAGCGCGTCGTAGGAGATCCCGCGGCGCTCGGCGACGAACCGCGCCGTGTGGACGACGAAGGCCGGCTGGTTGCCTGTGCCCGCGGACGAAGTCCGTTGGGTGCGCTGCTTGCGCACGGCCTGCGGCGTGAGGTACGGCGCGTCGGTCTCGACCAGGATGCGGTCGAGCGGCGCGCGCTCGGCGGCGAAGGCCAGCTCGCGCGCCTTCGGGTAGGTGACGTTGCCGGCGAACGAGAGCCACCAGCCGTGCTCGAGGCACTCCTCCAGGCGGTCGGGCATCGAGAAGCAGTGGAGGATCACGTCGAGGCCCTGAGCGTCGCGGGCGAGCGTGGCGATCGTGTCGTCGTCGGCGGCGCGGCTGTGGATGACGAGCGGCTTTCCGAGCTCGTGCGCCAGTCCGACCTGGGCGGCGAACGCGCGCTCCTGGTCGGCGCGCGGGGCGTGGTCGCGGTAGTCGTCCAGGCCGGTCTCCCCGATCGCGACGCAGCGCGGGTGGCGTGCGAGCTCGCGCAGCTCGAGCGTGTGCCGCTCGGCGTAGCCGGTGGCGTGGTTGGGGTGGTGGCCGGCGGCGAACCAGACCGCGTCGTGTGCCTCGGCTGCGGCCTGCGCGCGGCGCGAGCTCTCCGCGTCGGTGCCGATCGTGAGAATCCGCGTGATGCCGGCCGCGCGGGCGTCGGCGACGATCTCCGCGTCCGTCCCGGGCGTCGAGTCCAGGTGCGTGTGGCTGTCGATCACTGCTAGCTTCGCTCGCACACTTGGGTTGCGATGAGGGTTCGCGCCTCCGGCATGCTCACTGCGGCTTGGGGAAGAGCTGCGGCAGCTTGGCGACCGTGCCGCCGCCAGGCCGCCCGCCGAAGGCGGCCGACTCGAGCGTCAGCTCCCGCTCCCCCAGGGCCTCCAGCAGCTTCGCCGCGGTCTCGGGCATGTAGGGATGCAGCAGGACGGTGACCGTGCGGATCCCCTCGGCGAGCGAGCGCAGGGTGACGTCGAGCTGATCGGAGCCGGCTTCGTCCTTGGCGAGCTGCCAGGGGGCGGTCTCCTCGACGTAGCGGTTCAGCCGGCGCACGCGCTGCCAGATGCGGTCCAGCGCCTGGGTGATCTCGGCGCGATCGAGCAGCTCGGACACCTCGGCGACGAGGCCGTCGAAGTCGGGGGCGAGGTCAGCGTCGACGTCGACGTCGGGCACCACGCCGTCGCGGTAGCGCGTGATCATCGCGAGCGTGCGGCTCGCGAGGTTGCCGTACTCGTTGGCCAGCTCGGACTCGTAGCGCTCGCCGAAGGTGACGGTCGAGACGCCGCCGTCGTGGCCGAAGGAGACCTCGCGAAAGCAGTAGTAGCGCAGCGCGTCGGCGCCGAACCGGTCCATGACCTCGAACGGGTCGATCACGTTGCCCAGCGACTTGGACATCTTGGTCTCGATGCCCTCGGAGTCGCGCATCAGCAGGTAGCCGTGGATCAGCTCGCGCTCGGGCACCGGCAGTTCGGCGGCGAGCAGCATCGCGGGCCAGAAGACCGCGTGGAACTTGAGGATGTCCTTGCCGAGGATGTGGTAGCTCGCGGGCCAGAAGCGCTCGGTCAGGTCGTCCCCGTCGCGGGCGAAGGAGAGCGCCGTGTAGTAGTTCAGGAGCGCGTCGAACCAGACGTAGAACACGTGCGCGCGGTCCCACGGCACCTCGACGCCCCACGTGAGGTTGGCGCGCGAGAGCGAGACGTCCTGCAGCCCGCCGTTGATGAACGCGAGCGCCTCGTTGTAGCGGGTGCGCGGGCTGACGAAGTCGGGCCGCTGCGCGTAGAGCTCCTTGAGCGGTTGCTCGAAGGAGGAGAGGCGGAAGAACCAGTTCTCTTCGCGCTCGCGGTCCAGCGGCGTGCCCTCGTGGATCTTGCACGTGTTGCCCGGGCCGATCTCCTGCTCGGTCTTGAAGTCCGCGCACTTGGGGCAGTACCACCCCTCGTAGAGGTCCTTGTAGACGTGCCCATTGTCGTGGATGCGCTGCATGACCTCCTGGACCCGCTGCTTGTGGCGCGGGTCGGAGGTGCGGATGAAGAAGTCGTTGGACGCGTTGATGCGCGGCATCAGGTCCTGGAACTGCCGCGCGTTGCGGTCGGCGAGCTCCTTCGGGGAGATGCCCTGGCTCTCGGCGACCTTGGCGACGGGCTCGCCGTGCTCGTCGGTGCCGGTGAGGAAGAACACGTCCTCGCCGCGCTGGCGGTGGTGGCGCGCGAGGATGTCGGCGCCGATCGTCGTATACGCATGGCCGAGGTGTGGCGCCGCGTTCACGTAGTAGATGGGCGTCGTGACGTAGAAGGCCATGGCGGCGTCAGAGGCTAGCGGTGAGGTCCCGGTGCGCCGCCCGCGCGGTTGCGCGGCGCGGCCGACTGACCGCGGCCGACGGCCGCTCCGGGGGTCGGCCAGCTCAAGCGTGCAGGCGAAGTCAGGCGGGCGACCTCGCCAGCTCCGGCGGGTCGTGGGGGCGCCGGCGGCGGCGGACCATGACGGTTCCCGAGCCCGCGACGCCGGATAGCAGCACGGCGAGGCCGGCCCACACGGGCCAGGGCGCCGGTTCGGTGCGCGGCGTGTGCGAGGGCGGGCGACGGAGGACCGACGGAGGGCGCGCCACAGCGGGCGGCGGCACGTCGGGCCTCGTCAGCTCACGCGGCGCGAGGCCGCCGGGAAGGCCGCGCGGCGCCAGATGGCGGAAGGTGAGACGAGGTGCCGGGCGCGCGGGAGGCACAGAGCGCGGCCGGACGACTCGCGGAGCGCGCCGGCGCGGATCTGCGGCGCGGGGGGCGGCCGGGAGCGGGCGGCCGGGACGCGGCAGAAGTGCGAGCGGGTCCTCGTAGCCGAAAGCATCGGCTTCGGTGCGGACCCCGAGGTGGAGGCCGCCGTGGCCGGCCGCGACGGTACCCAACGGCGTTCCTGCGCGGATCGCCGTGCCGGCGCGGACGGCCAGCGATGCCAGCGGCAGGTAGCTGACCCGCCGTTGGCCGCAGCGGATGCTGACCACCGCGTGGGGACCGGCGACGCGAGCCGCGTGCACGACCCGACCGCCGCACGCCGCGCGCACCGCGGTGCCGGCGCGCGCGGCGAAGTCGACCCCCCGATGGGCACCGGCCACGAACGGCGCTGCGTGCGAGTAGGAGAACGAGCGCGCGACCTCACCGGGGATCGGCCGCAGCCATCGCTCGGCCAGGGCGGCGGAGGGAACCGCCAGCGGCGCCAGGACCGCGACCACGAGGGGCATGGCCGCAGCCGCGACGGGAAGAGCGGACGGGGGCGAGGTGGCGCGCACGGGGATGAACCTACGGCTGCTCGGAGCCGGGTTGACCGGATGCGCATGAATCGGCACGGAAGTGGTGCAGAGTTGTTGCGGAGAGTGGTTCGGCGTCGGCGAAGCGGGCGTGTCAGGCGTCTAGACCCGCATTGATAGGAGCCACGGAAAGGCGGCCGCGGCCTCGTCGACACGCTCTGCTCGCGCGGCTCGACGCGGTCGCACAGCGGACCGCGGATCCGGCGCGACGATTCGCGGGATGACTCCACTCAGTGATCCCCGGGTCTACGGCGACAATGGGACGCGGGCGAGCGCCGACCCGATCAAGCGAGTCCCGCCCCGGCAACCCTAAGCAAGTGGCGGTCAGGTGGCCGTGGTGGCAGCGGTGCCGGGTGTGGCTCGCGGGCTCGTCGTCTACGTCAACTGCGGCATTGATGGGGGTGACTTCGGCCGGGCGGCGGGTCCGTAGAATGTCGCATAGCGGTGCGGACCCCCGTCCTACGACCTCTACGCCTCCACGGTGCAAAACGTCGCGTCGCGGCACCGACCTCCGATGCGTGCGACGTTCTGCTCCTCCACGGTGCAAAACGTCGCGTCGCGGCACCGACCTCCGATGCGTGCGACGTTCTGCTCCTCCACGGTGCAAAACGTCGCGTCGCGGCACCGAGCGCGACGAATGCGACGTTTCCAGGCCGCCCGGCTCGCCACCTCGCTCGCACGCTCCCCTCGATGCTGCAGTTCGACGTCGACGTCGACGCCGATGCCGTCATCGACAACCCGGCAGCGTCGCCGCCACCCAGGTGGCTCGGTCTCAGACCGTCTACGCGACAGCCTCCCCACGACCAACGTCGCACGAACCCGTCGCGCCCGCGAACTCCGACGTTCCTTGGGTGTACTGCGACCGAGCAGGACGTCGCACGAACCTCGTCGTGCGGCCCGCGAGTGCGACGGTGTCGGTCGCGCTCGGAGCCGCCCCCGATGCGCAGTTCGAGCCCGGCGCGCTCTCCGGGGCGGGCACGCGTCGCGCCGCCCACCGCTCACCTCTCGGCAACCGCCTTGTACAGCGCGTTGGCGGGCGCCCCCGTCAGCTCAGACACGACGCCGGCCGCCACGCGAGGCTTGGCGCCCGCTGCCACGAGGCGGCGCACCGCGTCGACCGCAGCCTCGTCCACGCCGGTCCGCCGCGGCGCGCCGCCGACCACGAGCACGACCTCGCCGCGCGGCTCGGCCTCCGCGTAGCGCGCCGCCAAACCCCCCGCCGACCCGCGCACGACCTCCTCGTGCAGCTTGGTGAGCTCCCGGCAGACTGCCGCGGGACGGTCCGGATCGAGCTCCGCCAGCACCGCCAACGACGCCGCCACGCGCTTGGGCGACTCGAACGCGACGAGCGTCTCGGGCCCCGAGAACGCCTCGACCAGGCCGGACCGCTTGCGCGGCAGGAAGCCGACGAAGCGCCACACGTCGGCGGGCAGCGCGGACGCGACGAGCGCCGCGAGCGCCGCACTCGGTCCCGGCAGCACCTCGACCTCGAGGCCGGCCGCGACGCAGCCGCGCACGAGCAGGTACCCGGGATCGGAGACGAGCGGCATGCCGGCATCCGAGACCAGCGCCACAACCGCGCCGCCGCGCATCCGCCCTACCAGGTCCGTAGTGCGCTCGCGCTCGTTGTGCTCGTGGTAGGGGACGAGCTTCGCCTGCACGCCGTAGCGCTCGAGCAGGACCCCGGTGCGGCGCGTGTCCTCGCACGCGACCACGTCCGCGTCGCGCAGCGCGGAGAGCACGCGCAGCGTGATGTCCTCGAGGTTCCCGATCGGAGTCGGGCAGACGATCAGGCGCCCGCTCACGAGACGACCTCGGCAGCCACCGCCGGCGTCAGGCAGACGATCACGCGCCCGCTCACGAGACGACCTCGGCAGCCACCGCCGGCGTCAGGCCAGACGATCACGCGCCCGCCTCGCGCGCCATCAGCGCCGCGCCGATCATCCCCGCCTGGTCGCCGAACGCGGCGGCGACGATCCGCACCGCGTCGCGCGCCGGCACCAGCGCGCGCTCGCGCAGCTCCCGCCGGGCCGGCTCGAGCAGCATCTCTCCCGCCGCGATCACGCCTCCGCCGATCACGATCACCTCCGGATTGAACACGTTGACGAGGCTCGCGAGCCCGACGCCGAGCGCGCGCCCGACGGTCTCCATCGCGTCGCGCGCCACCGGGTCGCCGTCGTGGGCGAGCTCGGTCACGAACGGCCCGGTCAGCTCTCGCCCCTCCTCCAATGCATGGCCGAGCGCGGTGTCGGGTCGCCGCGCCACGCGCAGCGACGCCTCGCGCACGAGCGCCGACCCCGACGCCATCACCTCCAGGCAGCCGCGGTTGGGGCAGTTGCCCTGGCACGGCGGTCCGTCCATGTCGATCACCATGTGCCCCAGCTCGGCGCCGGCGCCGATCCAGCCGCGCTGGAGCTGCCCGCCCAACACGAGCCCGCCACCGATCCCGGTGCCGAGCGTGAGCATCACCACGTCGCCCGAGCCGTCCCCCGCGCCGTGGCGCGCCTCCGCCAGCGCCGCGCAGTTGCCGTCGTTGTCGACCGTCACGGGCAGGCCGAGGCGCTCGGACATCACCGCCCCGAACGCGACGTTCGCCAGCGGCAGGTGCGTGGAGTAGACCGCTATCCCGGTGCGCCGGTCGAGCGTCGCCGGGATGCCGAAGCCGACCGCGGTGACCTCCTCGTCGACCGCCGCACGGGCCTCCTCGACCGCCTCCACGATCGTCGCCATCAACCGCGCCTGGTCCAGGCCGAACGCCTGGCGGCGGATGCGGTGGCGCACGGAGAGATCGGGGCCGACGACGCCCGCGAGGAGCTTGGTGCCGCCGAGGTCGACCCCGATGACGCAGCTCGTTCTCGCGCGGGCCGCCGGCATGGGGGCTGCCACCATACCCACCGCCGATGGCCGACGAGGAACAGCGAAGCGCTTCCGGTGACGAGCGCGAAGCGCGAGGCAGAAAGCCCGACTACAAGGTCTACCGCAGCCGCCCCCGCCTGCTGCGCCGGCGCGAGGAGGACAAGGGCGAGCCCGCCGGGCTGGAGGAGCTGCGCGCCCCCCGGGTGGCGCCCCCGCGTGAGGACCAGCCGGACTACGAGGTCCATCGCGGCGGGCGCGGACCGCGGCTGCCGTCGCTCCCGCGACCGTCGCGCGTGCCCCGCCCCGGCCGCCTCACCCCCGGCCGCGTCGTCAAGTGGCTCGCGATCGCGCTCGTCGCGTGGCTGGGCATCTCCGCCGTGCTGTTCATGCTCTCCGCCCAGATCCAGCGCGGCGACCTCGCGAGCCGTGTCGGGTCCCAGCTCGATCGCGGCCCGTACCCGCTGACCGGCGCCAACACGATCCTCGTGCTCGGCTCCGACGCGCGCACGGAGGAGCTTGCCGAGCCCGGCTCGGGCGGCGCGAGCCGCTCGGACTCGATCATGCTGCTGCGGATCGGCGGCGGCGCCAACGCCGCGCTCTCGATCCCCCGCGACACGGTGGTTGACATCCCCGGCCACGGCACGAACAAGATCAACGCGGCGTACGCGCTCGGCGGCCTGGCGCTGGCGACCCGGACGGTCAAGCAGTGGCTCGGCGTCGAGGTCAACCACGTCGTCGAGGTCAGCTTCGAGAACTTCCCGCAGCTGATCGACGCGCTCGGCGGCGTGACCTACAAGGGCGGGTGCGTGCGCTCGAAGATCAACGGCGGCCGCCGCAACGGCGGCACCACGCTGAGGCTCAAGCGCGGCGAGACGGAGATCGACGGCTCCCAAGCGCTCGCGCTCGCCCGCACCCGCAAGAACCTCTGCGACCCGAGCGAGGACGACCTCGACCGGGCCAGGCGCCATCAGCAGCTCGTGGCGGCGATGAAGGACAAGGTCACGTCGCTCGAGACGTTCATCCGGCTGCCGTGGGTGTCGTGGGCGGCGCCCAAGGCCGTCCGCTCGGACATGGCGGGCCCGACGCTGCTCGGCGTCGTCGGCGCGACGCTCACCGGGGGCGCCGGGAAGCAGCGCGTCCTGGAGCCGTCCGGCGGCGTGACGCTCCCCGACGGCGGCCAGGGCCTCGCGGTCGACGACGCGACCAAGCAAGCCGAGGTCGCGCGCTTCCTCAGGGGGTAGGTCCTCGGTCGGAGCGGACGCTGCCGCCAAGCCGAGCAGGCCCATGCTCGCGCCGGCCGCCGGAAACGCCGAGACTCGCTAGTCGGCGCTGTCGCCGGAGGACGGCGATCCAGACGACGACGTCGAATCCGAGGACGACGAGGGGGACGAGGAGCCGGACTCCTTGGAGTCCTTGCTCTTGGCGTCGTGCGTGTCGGCGCCAGACTTGGCGGAGGCGTCCATCTCGCGCTTGCGCTTGGACGTCCCATAGTCGGTGTTGTAGAAGCCCGAGCCCTTGAAGTGCACCGCGATCGGGTGAAAGACGCGCTGCACCGTCGCCGCGCAGGTCTCGCAAGCGGTCACCGGAGGATCGGCGATCTTCTGCATCACCTCGAACAGGTGGCCGTTCTCGCAGCGGTACTCGTAGATGGGCATCTGCGCGTCAGTGTACTGCGGTAGGGCGGGTGGTACCCTACGTCCGTGAGGAAGTCGAGCCTCTACCTCGATGCCGAGCTCGACCGCGCCCTCACGTACGCGGCGGCGCGGCAGAAGCTGTCCAAGGCCGAGTTCATCCGGCGGACCCTGAGCGCGGCGGTCGCCGGCGAGGCGGCCGTCCGGCCGAGCGGCATCGGGGTGTTCGACGGCCCGAGCGACCTCGCAGCGGGTGCCGAGCGGTACCTGGGCGACGGCTTCGGCGAGGAGTGATCGTCCTCGACACATCGGTCGTCGTCGCCGCGATGAACCGCCGCGACGACCATCACCGCGCGGTGGTCGACTGGCTGCAGACGGTCTCAGGGGCGCTCGTCACGTCGCCGCTCGCGCTCGCCGAGATGGACTACCTCGTGACGCGCCACGGCGGGCTCGCGGCGGCCCAGCGGCTCTACGACGACTTCGACGCCGGGGCCTACCGGGTGGAGTGGTGGCCCGCCGCGATCCACGGCAGCGTCGAGGTCGCTCGGGAGTATCGCGGGCTGGGGCTCGCCGACGCGTCCCTCGTGGCGATCGCCGGGCGCCTGGGCACCGCCGACGTCGCCACGCTCGACGAGCGCCGCTTCCGGACGCTGCGGCCGCTCACCGGCGAGCCGGCCTTCCGGCTGCTGCCGGCCGACGCCGACTAGCATCACGACCCGAATGCCCGGCGACGTCGTGACCATGGACAAGATCGTGTCGCTGTGCAAGCGGCGCGGCTTCATCTTCCCCGCCTCGGAGATCTACGGCGGGATCGCGAACACCTATGACTACGGCCACTACGGCGTGCTGCTCAAGCAGAACGTCGTCGGCGAGTGGTGGAGGTCGATGATCCAGGATCGCGACGACGTGGTCGCGCTGGACTCGGCGATCATCCAGCATCCGAAGACCTGGGAGGCGAGCGGGCACCTCGCGGGGTTCACCGATCCGCTGGTCGACTGCCGCACGTGCAAGCAGCGCTTCCGGGCCGACCACCTCGCCGAGCTCGAGTGCGGCCGCAGGCCGTCCAAGCACCCGGGCGAGGACGCCCAGTGCGATCTGACCGATCCGCGCGACTTCAACCTCATGTTCGAGACGTCGATCGGGCCGGTCAAGGAAGGGGGCACGACCGTCTTCCTGCGCCCCGAGACCGCCCAGGGCATCTTCCTCGACTTCAAGCAGGTGCTGCAGTTCGCGCGCCGCAAGCCCCCGTTCGGGATCGCCCAGGTCGGCAAGTCGTTCCGCAACGAGATCACGGCGCGCAACTTCATCTTCCGCACGCTCGAGTTCGAGCAGATGGAGATGGAGTTCTTCGTGCCGCCCGACCAGGCCCGGCACTGGTACGAGCACTGGATGGCCGAGCGCTTGGACTGGTACACCCGGCTCGGGATCGACGCCGTGGGCCTGCGCCTGCGCGCCCACGATGCCGTCGAGCTGTCGCACTACTCGTCGGCCACGAGCGACGTCGAGTACCGGTTCCCGTTCGGCTGGTCGGAGCTCGAGGGAATCGCCAACCGCGGCGACTTCGACCTGCGCCAGCACGCCCAGCACTCGGGCGAGAAGCTCGAGTTCGTCGATCCGCAGGGCGGCGAGCGCTACGTCCCGCACGTGATCGAGCCGGCGGCGGGCGTCGGGCGCTCGCTGCTCGCCTTCATGTGCGACGCCTACGACGAGGACGAGCTCGGCGGCGAGCGGCGCACGGTGCTGCGCCTGCACCCCGCGCTCGCGCCGGTCAAGGTCGCGGTGCTACCGCTGCTGCGCAAGGACGGCCACCCGGAGCTCGCGCGCGAGGTCTACGCGTCGCTGCGCCGGCACGTGAAGGCCGAGTACGACGACGGCGGCGCGATCGGCCGGCGCTACCGCCGCCAGGACGAGATCGGCACGCCGTTCGCGGTGACGGTCGACCACCAGTCGCTCGAGGACCGGACGGTCACGCTGCGCGACCGCGACACGCTCGCGCAGGAGCGCGTGGCGATCGACGGGCTCGCCCGGGTGTTGCAGGAGCGGCTCGCCGTCCAGTAGTCGCGGGGCGCTCGGATGAGCAGGTGCGCCCGGGCGGCTCGGTCAGCGCGCTCTGAGCCCTGCCGCAACGGATGGACATATGACCGACTTTCGGTCCGTCAAGGCTCGGCGCCGTCGTGTCGATATGTCGGGTGTGACCTCTCCTTGCCGCCGCCTCTGCGTCGCCGCGCTCGCCGCGCTGCTCATCCTGCCGGCGGCGAGCACCGCCAAGGGCGACAACGACGATGACGGTCCGTACGCGGGCGCCCTCGCCGCGTCCGACGTGAGGGCGAGCTCTGCGCGCTTGACCGGGACGCTCGAGCCCGCGCGTGGCGATACCACCTGGTGGATCGAGTACGGCGCGTCGCTCAACGACGTGAAGTCGACCGCGCACGTCGTCGTCCGCGGCGACAGCAACCACAGGCCAATCTCCGTCTCGGCCACCCTGACCGGCCTGTCCGCCGCCACCCAGCACGGTGCGCGACTGGTCGCCACCGGCTCGGGTGAGCGCAGCGACGGCACGCTCATGTTCTTCACGACGGCGGCGGCCACAGCGCCGGGCACGCCGGAGACGCCGGGCACGCCAGCGTCCGGCGAGCAGCCGCCGGCGACCGCGGGCGGCGACGACGCATCGGACCCCGCGCCCGTGCTGGGCGAGACCGTGGTGGCCGCGCCCGCGCAGGGCACCGTGCGCGTGCGGCTGCCGGGCGCCAACCACTTCATGGCGCTCGCGGACGCCGCATCCGTTCCCGTCGGCACCGTCGTCGACGCCGGCGCCGGAGCGATCGAGCTGAGCGCCGCGCTGCCCGACGGCACGGCCCAGCGGGCCACGTTCGGGGGCGCACGCTTCAAGGTCTCGCAGTCCGGCAAGGGCAACGGGCGCACCGACCTGCACCTGCGCGGCGCCGGCTTCGCCGGCTGCAAGCGCGCCGCCGGGGCGCGTACGCTGGCCGCCGTCGCACGCACGCGTCCTGAGGAGGTCCGCCGCCTCTGGGGCAAGGACCGCGGCGGCCGCTTCCGCACCCACGGCCGCGACAGCGTGGCCACCGTCCGCGGGACGGCGTGGAGCATGACCGATCGCTGTGACGGCACGCTGACCAAGGTCACCGAGGGCGCCGTCGACGTGCGCGTCCGCGCCACGGGCCGGGTCGTCCGCGTGCACGCCGGCGAGCGACACCTCGCGCGCCACCGCCGCTGAGGCGCGTGCGACTCCGCGTCGTATCGCGAGACCGCCGCCGGTCAGCCCCTGGGGTGACCGTCCTGGCGGCGGGGCTCATCGCCGTGGCGCTCGCCATGGCGGCCGACGTCACCGGCCTGCTGGCCAGGCCCGAACAGGACTCCGTCGCCCTGCGCTTCCAGCTGCGCGGGGAGGAGCCGGTCGACGACGTGGCCGTCGTCGCGATCGACGACATCACGTTCTCCGACCTCGACCGCGGGTGGCCGTTCCCCCGCTCCCTGCACGGGCGAGCCGTCGACGCCCTGCGCGAGGCGGGCGCCCGCCTCATCGTCTACGACGTCCAGTTCACCGAGCAGACCCGGCCCCGTGAGGACCTGGCGCTCTTCGACGCCCTCCGGCGCGCGCCGGGAGCCGTGCTGGCCACCACGGAGACCGACGGGCGCGGCGGCACCGACGTGCTCGGCGGCAACGAGAACCTCGAGACGATCGGTGCGTCTCCGGGCGCCGCCAACCTGACCACCGAGACGGGTGGCGTGATCCAGCGGTTCCCGCACAGCGTCGGCGGGCTGCCGACGCTGGGCGTGGTCGCCGGGCGCCGGGCCGGCGGTCCGGCGCTCACCCCGGCGGCGTTCCCGCCGAGCGGCGCGTGGATCGACTTCCGCGGGCCGCCGGGCACCATTCCGACCGTGTCGTTCTCCGACCTGCTGGCCGGGCGGGCCGACACCGCGATGCTGCGTGACCGGATCGTCGTGATCGGGGCCACCGCGCCGACGCTGCAGGACGTCCATCCCACGCCGACGTCGCCCGACCGGCTGATGTCCGGGCCCGAGGTGCAGGCCAACGCGATCTGGACCGCGCTGCACGGGCTGCCGTTGCGCAGTGCGCCCGACTGGATCGGCTGGCTCGCGATCCTGGTCGCGGGCCTCGCGCCGGCCCTCGCCACCGTCCGCGGGCGCGCGGTGCGCGCGGCGCTCGTGGCCCCGCTGCTCGCGCTGGTGTGGCTGATGGTCGTCCAGGCCGCGTTCGACGCGGACCTGATCCTGCCGGTGAGCTACCCGCTGGTGGCGCTGGCGCTGGGCACGGTGACCGCGATGTCCACCGCGTTCGTGCACGAACGTGAGGAGCGTCGGCGGACCACGCTCTACAACGAGCGACTGGCCGAGGAGGTGGACGCGCGGACCGAGGAGCTGCGCGAGACGCAGCTCGAGATCGCGTTCAGGCTGGGGCGCGCCGTCGAGTCGCGCGACGCCGACACGGGCATGCACGTCGACCGCATGAGCACGCTCAGCCATCGTCTGGCGCTCGCGACCGGCATGCCCGCCGAGGAGGCGGAGCTGCTGCGCCACGCCGCGGTGTTGCACGACGTGGGCAAGCTGGGCATCCCGGACCGGATCCTGCTCAAGCCCGGCCCGCTCGACGACGCCGAGCGCGGGCTGATGCAGACGCACGCCGCGGTCGGCGCGGAGATCCTCGCCGGCTCGCGCTCCCCGTTGGTCCAGCTCGCGGCGGTGATCGCCCGCTCGCACCACGAGCGCTGGGACGGAACGGGCTATCCCGACGGTCTGCGCGGCGCCGCGATCCCGCTTCCCGCGCGGATCTGCGCGCTGTGCGACGTGTTCGACGCGCTGCTGTCCGAACGCACCTACAAGCGGCCGTGGCCGCTACCGGACGCGCTCGCCGAGCTCGAGTCCGAGCGCGGGCGCCACTTCGACCCGGCGCTCGTCGACGCGTTCCTCGCGCTCGCGCCCCGCCTCGAGCCCGGGCTGCTCGCGAGCGCCGCCGCGCCGCCCGAGCTGGGCGTCGCCACGGTCGACGTCAGCTCGCCTGCGGCACCGCCTCGAAGTCGGCGCGCGGCAGCAGCCGCGCCAGCGGACGCGGCAGGTACCAGTTCCAGTCGCCCATCAGCTCCATCGCCGCCGGGACGAGGATGAGGCGCACGAGCGTCGCGTCCAGCGCGATCGCCACGGCGGTGCCGAGACCGATCTGCTGGATCGACGGGACGCCGACCGCGATGAACACGCCGAACACGGCGACCATGACCGCCGCGGCAGACGTGATCGTGCGGGCGCTCGCCGCGAGCCCCTCGGCCACGGCGGTGCGGGTGTCGCCGGTCGCCTCGTAGCGCTCGCGGATGCGCGAGAGCAGGAACACCTCGTAGTCCATCGAGAGGCCGAAGACCACCGCGAGGACGAGCGGTGGCGTGAGCGTGTCGACGGTGCCGTAGGCGAGCGTGAGCACACCGAACGCGGCCCCCACGCTCAGCAGGTTGACGAGCACGGCCTTGAGCGGCAGCACGACGGAGCGCAGCAGGACCAGCAGCACCAGGTAGGAGAGGCCGAGCAGGAACAGCAGGATCTTCCACATCGAGCCGCTGACGAGGTCGTCGAGGTCGCGTTGGGAGGCGGTCACGCCGCCCACGTCGACCTGGACGCCGCGGCCCGCCGCGGCCGGCAGCGTGGCCCGCAGCCGGTCCACCAGCGCCTTCGCCGCCGCCGACTCGCCGGCGGCGTCCGGCTCGGCCGCCAGCAGCGTGACGCCGCCGCGCGCCGGCACGGGGGCGGCGAGCTTCGCCACGCCGGGCTCGTCGTCCAGTGCCGCACGCACGCGCTGCGCCGCCGCCGCGTCGCCCTTCACCACCACCTGCACGGGCGAGGACGCTCCCGGTCCGGTGATCGCGGCCGCGGCCTCGAAGCCCTGCCGGGCCTCGTGGTCGCGCGGGAACTGGTCGAGCGCCCCTGTCCCGGTGCTCATGCCCAGCACCGGCGCCGCGAGCGCGAGCAGGACCGCCGCGGCGCCGGCCGCCGCGAGCACGGGCCGCCGCATGACGGCGTCGGTCCAGCGCTGCCAGAAGCCGGGGCCCGAGCGCGCGACGGCGGCGCGCCTGCGCAGCAGCCGCGAGCGGGCGTAGGTCCGGTGCCCGAGCGAGCGGATCAGCACCGGCAGCAGCGTCGTCGCGGTGAGCATCGCGACCGCGACGACCAGCATCGCCCCGAGCGCCATCGAGCGGATCGCCGTGTTGTCGACCATCCACAGCCCGGCGAGCGAGACGATCACGGTGAGCCCGCTGAACAGCACGGCCAGCCCGGACGTCGCCATCGCGACGCCGCGCGCTGCGTCGGGCGAGCGGCCCGCGCCGATCTCCTCGCGGTAGCGCGCGACGATGAACAGGGAATAGTCGACGGCGACGCCGATCCCGATCATCGACGCCATGTTGGTCACGAAGACCGACACTCCATCGCCTGCGACAAGGCGTAGATGAGCGCCCCGGTGACCAGCACGGAGACCAAGCCCAGCGCGAGCGGCAGCGCGGCCGCGGCCAGCGACCCGAAGGCGACGAGCAGGATCAGCAGCACGACCGGGAAGCCGGCGGACTCGGCCTTGGCGAGATCCTCCTTGGAGAGGTCCTGCATCGCCGCCCACAGCGCGCCCTGGCCGACGAGGCGAGTGGAGACCCCGTCGCGCGGGCCGTCGGCGACCGCGAGCCGGTCGCGCAGGTCGACGGCCACCGACGTCGCGGCGTCCTCGTCGACCTCGGCCCGGAGCGCGACGATCACCGCCGCGCCCGGTCGTGCCCGCCCGGCCGCCTGCGCACGTGCGGCGTCCGGCAGCGAGACGCCCGCGACCGGCCCGGCCGCCGCGGCGACGCGGTCCACGGCGGCGCGCAGCTGCGCCGGCGTCGCGCCGGGCTCAGGCACCAGCACCGCGGCGAGCTGCGCCTGCTGGACTCCGGGGAACCGGGCGAGCGCGGCGTCGACCGCCGCCGACTGCGACCCCGGGACGTCGAAGCCGCCGCTGGAGAGGTCCTCGGACTGGCGCGCGGCGAACGGCAGCGCCGCGAGCAGGAGCGCCGCCCAGACGATCAAGACTACGCGCTTGCGGCGGTGCAGGAGGCTGTCGAGACGCAACATCGCGGTCTGCATGGTGAGGTCCCCGAGTGCTTGGCTGGCTGGCCAGCCAAACGCTACCAGCTTCTCCCGGACCCGGCCTGTCGCCCCTACTCAAGCGGGCAGCACGAGGGCACGAGCGGCCTGCAGGCCGGTCGTGAGCGCCGGGGCGTAGTCGCGCTCCGGCTCGGCGATCATCCGCATCGCCAGCCCGTCGCCGAGCGAGAACAGCACCTCGGCGACCACCTCGGGCTCACCGGCCAGGCCGATCACGCCCGCCTCGCGGGCGCGCGCAAGCAGCCCGCCGAGGTGCCCGCGCACGCGCCGGTGCAGTTCGGCCAGCTCGACGGCGATCTCCGCGTTGCGCCGCCCGAGCGTGTGCAGCTCGAACAGGATCACGAAGAACTCCGGCGACTCGGCGATCGTCTCGTTGAGCGACTGCACGAGCGCCCCGAGCAGCGCGTCGGCGCTGCCGACGCCGGCGACCGTGGCGCTCAGTCGCTCCATCCGCAGGTCGCAGTCACGCCGCACGACCTCGCAGAGCAGCCGCTCCTTCGTGCCGAAGTAGTAGTGCAGCAACCCGCGCGAGACGCCGGCCTCGCGCGCGACGTGGTCGAACGTCGCGCCGGTCGCGCCGCGCAGCCCCACGGAGGTGCGCATCGCGTCGACGATCCGCTGCGCCTCTCGCCGGACAGCTGGCGGCCGGGGGTGGCTGCCTCCATGGCCACAGAGGCTAGCCTCTGTGGCCATGCGCCTGCGGATCCTCGTACTCGCCGCCGCCGGGCTCGCGGCGCTCGTGCCGGCGGCTCCGGCACAGGCGCCGGCGCTGGCGGGCGCGGAGGCCGGCATCGCCTCCGGCGACCTGGGCGTCGTCGGCCGCGCCGCCGTCCAGGACGGCGGCCGCGACGACGTCGCCGACGCCGTGACCCGTTCGGGCCTGACGATCGAGGGGGGCCGCGCGAGCGTACGCGCGTCGCGCACCGGCGGCCAGGCGACCGCACGGGCGAGCGCGACGGCGGGCGGCGTCTCGCTGTTCGACGGCCTCGTCACCGCCGAGCGCGTCACCCGCAGGGCGACGGCACGCGACGGGGTCACCGACTTCGCGGGCTCCGTCTCCGGCCTGGTCGTGGACGGCGAGCTCGAGGGCGACGCCAGCGAGGAGCGCAGCTGGTCGCGCGGCGGCGCGCGCGTGACCGTCAACCGTGACGGCGCCGGCCTGCGCGTCCGGCTCACGCGCGCGGTCGCCGGCTTCGCCTCGGGCACGACCGTCGTAGTGGCCGACGTCAGCGCCGAGGCGCTCGACGGCGCCGACCCCGCCGCCACGCCCGAGCCGACGCCGGTCCCGGCGCCCACGGCCGAGCCCACCGCCACGCCGGACGCCACCGCCCGGCCGGAAGCGCCGGCCAAGCCCCGGGTCACCGCGGAGCAGCGGCTCGCGCGCGGGCGCTTCGTCTTCCCGGTCTACGGCGACGTGCGCTGCGCCGACGACTTCGGCGCGGCGCGCCAGATCGGCGCGCATGAGGGCAACGACTGCTTCGCGGCGTTCGGCAGCCCGGTGCTCGCCGTCGCCGACGGCACGCTCAACCGCGTCGGCACCCTGCCGATCAGCGGCAACCGGCTGTGGCTCAAGACGGCGCGCGGCGACGCGTTCTTCTACGCCCACCTCTCCGCGTTCGCCCCCGAGGCCGTCAGCGGCCGCGAGGTGAAGGCCGGCACGCTGCTGGGCTTCGTCGGCAACACCGGCGACGCCGAGCCCACGCCGCCGCACGTGCACTTCGAGATCCACCCCGGCGACAAGGACGCGATCGACCCGCACGAGGTCCTGGCGGCCTGGGAGGAGCGAGGCGAGCTGCCGGCCGGCGGGTGGCTGGCGCGCTACGGCACCGACACCGAGCCGCGACCCGGCGCGCTCGTCGAGGTGCGCGACTTCATCGCGGGGGAATGAGATGAGCGAGGACGCCAGCCGTGCCCAGCGGATGCGCGAGCAGCTCGCCGAGCGCCGCGAATCGCACCAGCGGCGCGGCCGCTTCTATCGGGTCGGCTTCACGGTGATCGGCGTCACGGTCACGCTCGCCGGCATCGCGATGCTCGTCACGCCCGGCCCGGCGTTCGTGATCATCCCGATCGGCCTCGCGATGCTGGCGCTCGAGTTCGCCTGGGCCGAGCGGCTGCTCGACCGGGCACTCGACCAGGCGGAGATCGCCCAGCGCAAGGCGGCCGAGACCACGCGCACCCAGCGCATCCTCGGCGTCACCGCCGGCGTGCTCGCGCTCGGCGCCGCACTCGCCGCCTGGCTCACCTGGGAGATCCCGCTGATCCCCGGCTAGGCCCGGACGACGAAGGGCGCCGCGACGGCGCCCTTCACGATCCGTGCTCGCCCCGTGAGGTCAGCTCGTCGAAGCCGCCGTCGCGCTCGTCGACGGCGTCGAAGGCGCCGTCGTCGAGGTGTACTCGAACTCCTCCTCGGCCCCGAACAGCGCGTCGAGCACCTTCTTGCGCAGCTCCTCCGAGATCGCGAGCGCGAGGCCGCCGCCCACGAGGCCGAGCAGGAGCAGCTTGCCCAGGCCGCCCTTGCGCTTGCGCTTGGGCGCCTCGCGCAGCGCGACCGACGCGTCGCGCAAGGACTCGGCCGCGGCCTTGACGTCCTTCTGCAGCCTCTTGTCGTCGAAGATCTGCTTCGTCGGATGCTTGCCGTTCTGGAGCCGGCCGACCGCGGCACGCGCGGACTCGTACGAGCTCCAGAGGTTCTGGCGCAGCTCCTCGTCCTCGGCGATCCGCCGGACGTACGGGCTGCTCTTCAGGCTTGCGGCGGCAGATCCGGCCTTGGCCGCCTTCTTCTTCGCTCCCATGCCACCTCTCATCGGTCCGGTTACGTCTGCGGGCCGAGCATACCCCGGCGGCCCCCTCGCGCGAACCAGGCGTGTAAGGCAAGCACCAGTCCCCAGCCCGCGATCGGCCACTGGGGCCAGAAGTAGTCGGCGCCCGTGGTCAGCCAGATGAACACGAGCAGCGCCATCACGAGCGCGTAGACCACCGCGTGCGACTGCAGCACGCGGCGCCGCAGCTCGCCGGCGTCGGCCCGCTGCACGAGCTCCGGGGCGGACTCCGGCTCGGGCTGGTCGAGCGGGATCGTGGCGTGCAGGCGCGTGCCCTCGCCGAGCGGCGAGACGACTCGCAGCTCCCCGCCGAGCGCCCCGAGCCGGTCGGTCAAGCCGCGCAGGCCGGAGCCGCCGTCCTGGACCGCGCCGCCGACGCCGTCGTCGGCGACCTCGATCGCGAGCAGCCCGTCGCGCGTGCGGACATCCACGTGGGCCACCGACGCCTGCGCGTAGCGGGCGACGTTGGTCAGCGCCTCCGAGACCGTGAAGTAGGCGGCGGCCTCGACCGGGCCGGGGAGCCGCGCCTCCGGCAGCTCGCCCACCTCGACGGGCACGGTCGCGCGCGCGGCGACGTCGCGCAGCGCGGGCGCCAGCCCACGATCGGTGAGGACCGCAGGATGGATGCCGCGGGCGAGGTCGCGCAGCTCGGTGATCGCTGCGCGGAGCTCGGCATCGGCCGCGGTGACCAGCTCACCCGCGTCCTCGCCAGTGGCCAGCCGGCGCTTGACGAGGCCGAGCTGCATCGAGAGCGCCACCAGCCGCTGCTGGGCGCCGTCGTGCAGGTCGCGTTCCAGCCGCCGGCGCTCGGCGTCGGCGGCGGCGATGATGCGCGCGCGGGAGTCCTGCAGCGCGGCGACGCGCGCGGTCATCTCGGGGTCGGGACTCGCGGTGAGCAAGGCGCGCGCGACCGCGCCGTGCAGGGCGACGAGCCCGCGCACGGCGAGCAGGAACAGCATCCACACGACGAGCGCGAGCGGCGCGACCAGCACGCCCTCCCCTACGCTGTCGACGGTGACGAAGCCGATGTCCACGCCGTCCGGGAGCGCCCACCCCCACGCCGCCAGCGTCAGCAGTCCCAGCGCGGTGCCGCTCAGGCACACGACGACCGTGAACGACACCAGGCCCAGCGGCATCAGCAGCAGCAGGTAAGCGAGGTCCTTCCACGTGGCCGGGTCGCTCACGCGGTCACGGACGCGCCCGAGCCGCGTCGGCGAGACCGGCTGGCGGTAGGGGTCCTCGATCTCGACGTCGAGCAGCCGCCGCAGGATCCGCCGCTCGAGCCGCGCGAGCGCGCGCCAGAGGAACATCAGCCCGACGAACAGCGGGATGCCGATGATGAACGCGCCGCCGACCGCCGAGGCCAGGCCGCCGACCAGCACGCCGAAGTACACGACGCCGAGCGGGAGCGTGAGCAGCAGGTAGCCCACGCGGCGGACGAGTCCTAGCGGGCACATCGATGCCGCCCAGCTGCGCATGAGCTCGACGCTACCCGGCGGCGGAGCGCCTGGCGCGGTCGCCGACCGCGCCGTCGCGCGTGCCGTCGCGCGGCGCCTCCAACGCGGCGGCGAGCACGTCGCGCACCTCGCCGGCCCAGACGAACTCCATGTCGCGGCGCAGGTGCTCGGGAATGTCCTCGAGGTCGGGCTCGTTGCGGCGCGGCGCGATCACCCGCGCGATCCCCGCGCGCTGCGCCGCCAGCGCCTTCTCCTTGAGCCCGCCGATCGGCAGCACCTGGCCGGTGAGCGTGATCTCGCCGGTCATCGCCGTGTCGTCGCGCACCGGGCGGCCGCTGACCAGCGACATCAGCGCCGTGGCCATCGTGATGCCGGCGCTCGGGCCGTCCTTGGGCACCGCCCCGGCCGGGACGTGCACGTGCAGGTCGTGCTCGGCGAACCAGCCCACCTCGAGCTCCGCGTTCCCGCGTACCCAGGAGAGCGCGGCCTGCGCGGACTCCTTCATCACGTCGCCGAGCTGCCCGGTCACCGTCAGCTTCCCCTTCCCGGGCATCGCGGTCGCCTCGATGAACAGCACGTCGCCGCCGACGGGCGTCCACGCCAGGCCGGTGGCGACGCCGGGCTGCTGGGTGCGCCGGCGGGTCTCGGGCGTGAAGCGGGGGCGCCCGAGCAGCTCGCGCACGCGCGGCGCCGTGACGTTGACCTTGCGCTCGTGCTCGCCCTCGGCCACGCGCCGGGCGACCTTGCGGCAGGCCGTGCCGATCTCGCGCTCGAGGTTGCGCACGCCCGCCTCGCGTGTGCGCTCGGCGATGATCGCCTTCAGCCCGGTGTCCGAGAACGCGATCTGCGACCGCTTCAGCCCGTTGCGCTCGATCTGACGCGGCACCAGGTAGCGCTTGGCGATCTCGAGCTTCTCCTCCTCGGTGTAGCCCGCGAGCTGGATCACCTCCATGCGGTCGCGCAGCGGCCCCGGCACCGTGTCAAGCGTGTTGGCCGTCGTGATGAACACGACCTTGGAGAGGTCGAACGGCACGTCGAGGTAGTGGTCGCGGAACGTCGCGTTCTGCTCCGGATCGAGCACCTCGAGCATCGCCGAGGCGGGGTCGCCGCGGTAGTCGGAGCCCATCTTGTCGAGCTCGTCGATCATGAACAGCGGGTTGGCCGAGCCGGCGTCGCGCAGCGCACGGACGATCGTGCCGGGCATCGCGCCGATGTAGGTGCGGCGGTGCCCGCGGATCTCGGCCTCGTCGCGCACGCCGCCGGCGCTGATGCGCTCGAACTTGCGCCCGAGTGCGCGGGCAATCGACTGGCCCAGCGACGTCTTGCCGACGCCGGGCGGCCCGACGAAGCACAGGATCGGCCCGCGCGACTCGATTCCCAGCCCGCCCGTCAACCGCCGCACGGCGAGGAACTCGAGGATCCGCTCCTTGACCTTCTCGATGTCGTAGTGGTCGGCGTCGAGCACCTCGCGCGCATGGGCGAGGTCGAGGTTGTCCTCGGTCGTCGTGTCCCACGGCAGCGACGCGAGCCACTCCAGGTAGGTGCGGATCACGCCGTGCTCGGCCGCCGCCTGGGGCAGCTTCTCCAGCCGCGCGAGCTCGCGGTCGGCCTGGCGGCGGACGGCCTCGGGCAGCGTGATCGCGCCGAGCTGCTCGCGCAGCTCGGAGACCTCGGCCTCGGCGGGGTCGCGCTCGCCCAGCTCCTCCTGGATCGCCTTGAGCTGCTGGCGCAGCACGTACTCGCGCTGGGAGCGGTCCAGCTCGGACTGAACCTGCGACCGGATGCGCGAGCCGATCGCGGCCACCTCCAGCTCGCGCGCGAGGATCTCCGAGAGCCGGCGCAGCCGCTTGGCGACGTCGCGCTCCTCCAGCAGCGCCTGCTTCTCGTCGGTCTTGATCCGCAGCGCGCCGGCGATCAGGTGCGCGAGCGCCGAGGGATCGTCCAGGTTGGCGACCGCCATCTGGAGCTCCTCGGGCAAGTACGGGACGTCCTCGATGATGCGCGAGAACGTCTGCTGCACGTTGCGCACGAGCGCGGTCAGCTCCGGGCCCTCGCGCAGCACGTCGGGCGCCTCCTGCACCTGCGCCACGAGATAGGGCTGCTCGGCCTCGAAGCCGGTCAGCCGCACGCGCGGGCCGGCCTGGACGAGGATCCGCAGCGTGCCGTCGGGCACCTTGAGCATGCGCGCGACCGTGCCGACGACGCCGACCGCGTGCAGCTCGTCTGGCCCGGGCGACTCCACCTCGGGGTCGCGGCTGGCGACCATCACCAGCATGCGGTCGCCGCCGAGCACGTCGTTGACCAGGCGGATCGAGCGCTCCTGCCCGATGGCCAGCGGCGTGAGCGTCTCCGGGAACGCGACCGTATCGCGCAGCGGCAGCACCGGCAGCTGCTCGGGCGACTCCGGCGGCGCGCCCATCGCGATCTCCTCACCGCCGGCGCGCGGCGTGGCGATCTCGATCACGACTCGCCGTCCGCGTGCCGGATCGGCACGCTCCGGGCACCGGCGGGCGCGGCGAGGGGCAGCTCGACGGTCAGCATCCCGTCCTCGTAGGTCGCCTTGGCCGCGTCGGCGTCGACGTCGGCCCCGAGCGCGACCACGCGCCGGAACGGCCCGTGCTGGACCTCCAGCTGCTGGTAGAGCCGCTCCTCGTCGGCGTCCTGCGGGCGCCGGTAGCCGGCCACGATCAGCTCGCGGCCCCGGATCTCCAGCTCGATCTCCGACGCGCGCACGCCCGCCAGCTCGGCGCGCACCACGGCGCGCGGCGGATCGGCGACGTAGTAGACGTCGACGGCGGGCGTGAAGGCGCCGCGGGACACCGATCCCCGCCCGCCGCGCCCGCCCACCATGTCGCCGAACAGCTCGTCCATCTCGCGCCGCATGCGCTCGAAGTTGTCGAAGAGGTCGCGATCGGAGGACACGATCCGGAATCTAGCGCCCAAGCACGTGTCGTCGCGAACCCCCAGCGGCCGACGTACACCCCGATGCGGAGAGCGCGGCCATCGGCCGCGGAGCCTAGACGAGCTCGGGACGCGCGCGGACGAGCCGCGGGTCGACCGCCATCGGGCGCTCGGTCGGCTGACCGAAGTAGAAGCCCTGGCCGAAGTCGACGCCGAGGTCGCGCATCGTCTCGAACTCGCCGACGCGCTCGATCCCCTCGGCCACCACGCGCGCCTTGCACTCGTGTGCGCACTCGACCAGCGCGGCGACCAGCTGACGGCGCCCGGCGGAGTACTGGATCCCGGCCGTGAGCTTGTTGTCGATCTTGGCGAAGTCGGGCTTGAGCAGCTCGAGGTAGGCGAGCGAGTCGGGACCGCCCGAGAGGTCGTCGAGCGCGATCAGCGCGCCGCGCTTGCGGTGCGCGGAGACGAGGTCCTCGAGCATGTCGCGGTCCGCGCAGCGCTCGGGGCGCACGATCTCGAGGCAGATCCGCGCGGGGTCGGCGTTGAGCCGGCTGACCAGGGGCCACGTGGTGCGCAGCGAGGAGTCGACGTCGAGCGCGGCGCGCGGGTCGAGGTTGACGAACAGGATCTCGCCGTCCGGCATCAGCGGCAGGCCGATCTCGAGCGCCGCCGCACGCGCACGCGAGTCGAAGGAGAACAGCGCGTCGTGCGCCTCGGCGGCGGCCAGCAGCTCGCCGCCGCGCAGCTCGACCGCGCCGAGCTTCCCGCGCATCAGCGCCTCGCGCCCGTACGAGCGGCCGGTCGAGAGCTCGACGATCGGCTGGAAGTGCGGCCGCATCAGGCCGTGCGACAGGAACTCGGGGAACCAGTCGGTGCGCGCGCGGTCGAGCAGCGTCTCAGCCGGCAGCGGCAGCGCCTGCTCGTCGGCCAGCCGGACCGCGAACAGGCACGCGCGCTCGGACTGCGAGAGCGCTCCGAGCAGCGTCTTGAGGCGGTCGTCCCAGCCCGGCCCGGCGAGCTTGAGGCCCTCCACCGCGATGTCCCCCCCGGGGGCCTCGGTCGCGAGGTGCTCGACCTTGTAGAGCACGGACGGACGATGCGACAAGAGCCGCACGCCATCCGTGGTCGTTGCCTCCGAGGTGTTCATGGTCGCTCAGTCGGGATGTGACTTCGTCCTCTGTATCGGCGCAACGTCTGCCGGACTGGAGGATTCGCACCGATCACAGCTCGTAGACGGCGCCCTCGCGTGCGATGTCGACCGGTCCGCCGAACTCCCGCTCGGCCTCCTGCTCGGCCCAGGCGGCGTCCAGCTCGTCGGACAGATGGGTCAGGACGAGCCGCCGGGCACCCGCGTCGCGGCCGTGCTCGCCGGCCTCGGCGGGCGTCAGATGACCGCGTGGTCCGGCGCGTTCGGGCTGCGGGAGGGTGGCCTCGATCAGCAGCAGGTCGGTGCCTTGCGCGAACGCGCACAGCTCCGGCGACGGGGCGCAGTCGGCGCCGTAGGTCAGCCGCGCGCCGCCGGCGGCGGCCGACGTGATCTCGATGGCGTTGGTGGCCGCGAAGTGCGGCACGGGCTGGAAGCGCAGCGTCAGCGGGCCGGCGTGCAGCACCTCGCCCGGGTCGTACTCGCGCAGCGCGAACGCGTTCTCGACCAGCTCCTCGGAGCCCCAGGCGCCGACCACCCGGCGCAAGCAGGCGCGCCCGCCCGGCGGTGCGTGCAGCTCGGGGCGTCCGGGCTCGTCGTTCACGCGCTGTCGGCGCGGCGAGTAGGTCAGCGCGTAGGAGAACGGCACGAGATCGAGGAAGTGGTCGGCGTGCAGGTGGGAGAGGACCACCGCGTCGACGTCGACGTAGTCCACGAAGCGGCGCAGCTTGGAGAAGACCCCGTTGCCGCAGTCGACCAGCAGGCGGAATCCCTGTTCCTCGACCAGGTATCCGGAGCAGGCGCCGTCGACGTCCTGCCATGAGGGCGACTTGCCCAGGACGGTGAGCTTCACCTCGTTTGGCACCCTAGCGGGGTGATCTTCGCCGCGGGAGCCCCGATCGACGTCCCGCTGCTCGTGCTCGGCGCCCTGCTGATGGCCGGTGCGCTGCTGTCCGGGCTGGCGCACCGCTCGTTCCTCTCTCTGACCGCGCTGTTCGTGCTCGCCGGATTCGCGCTCGGGGAGGGCGGGCTGGACGTGCTCACGCTCGATCCGCAATCCGGCTTCGTGTCGGGGCTGGCCACCGTGGCGCTCGTCGTGATCCTGTTCCGCGACGGGCTCGAGGTCGAGGCCGAGATGCTGCAACGCGAGTGGCGGCTGCCGCTGCGAAAGCTCGTGCTCGCCATGCCGATCACCGCGGCGCTGGTCGCCGTGGCCGCCCGCCTGTTGACCGACCTGGGCTGGACGGAGTGCTTCCTGCTCGGCGCGCTGCTCTCCCCGACCGACCCGGTCCTGTCCTCCAGCGTGGTCACCAACCCGCGCGTGCCGCGCCTGGTGCGCCATTCGCTCAACCTCGAGTCGGGGCTCAACGACGGGCTCGCGCTGCCGGCGGTGCTGGCGTTCGCGGCGGCGCTGCGGATCGGCGAGGACGAGTTCGTCTGGTGGCAGTTCGTGCTCCAGGACGTGACGCTCGGGTTCGCGTTCGGGGGGGCGATCGGGTATCTCGCCAGCCGCCTGCTCCCGCGCGGCTCCGGGATCCCGGAGCACCAGCAGTCGCTGTTCGCGCTGGGCACGGCGTTCGCCGCGTACGGCGTCGCCGTCGGGCTTCCGCCGCAGGGCAACGGGCTGATCGCGGTGTTCGTGTGCGCGATCACGCTCGGCATCCGGAGGCCCGACCTGCGCGCGACCTTCGAGCACCGCGCCGACGACATCGTGGAGATCGTCAAGCTCGGCGTCTTCGTCGTGTTCGGCGCGCTGCTGACGCTCGGCGGACTGTTCGGCGACGGCTTCGCCGCCGTGGCGCTCGTCGGCCTGACGCTGCTCGTCGCGCGGCCGGTCGCGATCTGGATCGCGCTGTTCGGCGCGGGCCTGCCGGCGAGCTGGACGGCGTTCATGGCGTGGTTCGGACCCAAGGGCGTGGCGACCATGACGTTCTCGCTGCTCGTGCTCGCCGATCGGATCCCGGGCAACGAGCGCCTCTTCAACCTCGCCGCCCTGTGCGTCTTCGTCTCGATCCTCGCGCACGGGCTGTCCGACACGCCCGGCGCGGAGTGGATCGCCAGGCGGGCGGAGGCGGATGACGACGCTACGCGTGCAGCGCGGCCTGCTCCTGCGCGCTAGGCAGCGCCCAGGCGACCTGGCGGCGGCGCTCCTGGCGGAACACGAAGCGCATCTGCTGCGGCGGGCGCAGCCCGTCGGGGTGATCGGGGCGGAACGTCGGGCACGGCTCGTCGCAGCTCAGGGCGCACAGGAGGTTGCGCTTGAAGAAGCAGTCCTCGCAGCTGACCTTCTTGGCGACCTTCTTGACCGGCACCTTCGGCGCTCCCCTTCACGAGTTCGTCACAGGACGAGCGGGAGCTAACCGGATCCGGCCATCGACCTGCAACGGGCGAACCCGCAAATCGCACGCTTCTCGTGTCGTTGTCGCAAACAGGCGATAAACCTCCCCGTTTCGCCCTGGTAGCGACACGGGGAGCCCGCACCGTCCGGAGATTTCGTCTCGCCGTACCCTCGAGTGCGATGCGAATCCTCGTCACCGGCGTCTCCGGCTACGTCGGCGCGGCGCTGGCCGGACGCCTTTTGGCCGACGGCCGGACGGTGCGCGGCTTCGCGCGCTCGGCCGAGCGGGTCGCCGCCGCCGGCGTCGAGCTCGACGACCTCGTGCTCGGCGACGTGACGACCGGCGCCGGGCTCGACGCGGCGCTCGACGGGATCGACGTCGCCTACTACCTGATCCACTCGATGGAGGGCGCGGCCGACGGCGCGTTCGCCGAGCGCGAGCGCCGCTCCGCCGCGGCGTTCGCGCAGGCCGCGACGACCGCCGGGCTGCGGCGCGTGGTCTACCTCGGCGGGCTGGTGCCCGGCGACGCGCCGCTCTCGCGCCACCTCGGCTCCCGCCTGGCGGTGGAGAGCGCGCTGCTCGGCGCCGTGCCGGAGGGGATCGCGCTGCGCGCCTCGATCGTGATCGGCGCGCGCTCGCGCTCGTTCCGCTTCCTCGTCCGGCTGGTCGAGCGCATGCCCGTGATCGCGCTGCCGGCGTGGCGCGGGAACCGGACCGCGCCGATCGACGGGCGCGACGTGCTGGACTACCTGGCCCGTGCCGCGACGGCCCCGGCCGGCCTCGCCGGCCGGTCCTGGGACATCGGCGGCCCGGACGTGATGAGCTACGCCGGCATGATCGCTCGCATCTCGGACGCGCTGATGGTCCGCCGGCCCTCCCTGGACCTGGGCGTCACCCTGACGCCGGTCGCCTCGGTCCTGGCCGCCGCGATCGCCGGTGAGGACCCGGCGCTGATCGCCCCGCTGATGGAGTCGCTCGAGCACGACCTGCTGCCGCGCGACGATGACGCGGCGGCGGCCTTCGGCGTGCACCTGCACGGCTTCGACGCCGCCGTCGAGCGTGCCCTGCGCGACTGGGAGCGGACCGAGGAGCTGGCGGCCCGATGACCGCCGTGAACGCCTCGATCGACATCGGCGTCCCGCCCGAGCGCGTGTGGGACGTGATCATGGACCCCGGCCACTTCGGCGACTGGGTGACCATCCACCGCAAGCTCGGCCACGTCGACTCCGGCGCGCTGCGGGAGGGCTTCAAGGTCGAGCAGACGCTGTGCCTGCACCACGCCAACTTCAAGGTGAAGTGGTCGCTGGCGGACGTCGACGCGCCGCGCCACGCCGTCTGGGAGGGCAAGGGGCCGGCCGGCTCGCACGCCCGCATCGTCGACAAGCTGGTGGCGCTCGACGGCGGCAGCGCGACGCGCTTCGAGTACCGCAACGAGTACTCCCAGCCGGGCGGCTTCGTCGGCCGCATGGCGGGCCGCGTGCTGGTGGCGGGCGTCGCCGAGCGCGAGGCGGCCCGCTCGCTGCAGCGGCTCAAGGCGTATCTGGAGACCTGAACGGCGCCCGGCACGCTTCAGGTTGCGCCGGGGCGTGAAGAGGGTCAAGACCCGCTTCAGGTTCGCGCGCGCCGGAGCCGGTGGACGGTGACCTGCTCCGGGCCGTCGTGCGGGATCGCGTCGATCCGCCAGGTCGCGGCCGCCAGCTCCAGGAAGCGCTCGGCCACGGCGCGACCGGGGTCGGCCAGCCAGACCTCGCCGGAGGCGGCGGTCAGCCGCGGCAGCAGCTCGAGCAGCAGCGGGATGTTGCGGCTCTCGTAGAGCACGTCGGACGCGAGCACGAGCGGCCACGGCGGGCCGAGCGGCTCCGGCGCCGTGTCCCAGCGGAAGAAGGCCGTGTCCAGCGCGACGCCGTTGCGCTCGGCGTTGCGGGCGGCCATCGCCACCGACGCCGGCGCCCAGTCGGTCGCCAGCACGCGTCCGCCGGCCACCGCCGCCGCGATCGCCGCCAGCCCCAGCCCGCAGCCGAGCTCGATCACCCGCCGTCCCGTGAGCGGGCGGCGGCCGATGACCCGCGCCAGCGCCACGGCGCTCGGCCACAGCTCCGCCCAGTAGGGCAGGAACTCCTCGTGCTCGAACGCCTCCTCGCTCACCAGCGCCATGCCGTCGCGCGGCCCGAGCAGCAGCAGTTCGCGGCCGGCGAGTGCGACGATGTGCTCGACGAATTCATCCATCGAAGCGGGATGATGGCGGCCCCGGCCGCATGCCGCGGCCAAGGCGACGCCTGCAACACCGATCTCACCTCACATCCGTGCGGTTCGACCAAGGTCCCCAGCGCGGAACTGACGCTTAACGTATGGTAGGCACCCTTACAGTCGATTTACGGTGAGGGTGCATCACGTTGACGGACTTCCTCGAAGAGAAGCGCAAAGAGATCCAGGCGAGGCTGAAGGAGCTCAAGCCGCTGGTGGAGGAATACCAGCGCCTCGACGCCGCCGAGCGCGCGCTCGCCGGCGTGGACGCGAAGCCCGCCCGGGCCGCGGCGCCGGCGGCCCGGCGCACACGCGGCGGCGCGTCCAACGGCCGCCGCGGCCGGCCGCGGGGCTCGGGCACGCGCGCGCTGCAGGCGCTCGAGCTGGTGCGCGCCCGCCCCGGCATCTCCATCCCGGAGCTCGCCGAGGCGATGAGCATCAAGCAGAACTACCTCTACCGGGTGATGCCGACCCTTGCCAACGAGGGACAGGTGGTGAAGTCGGGCAAGGGCTGGCACAGCCGCGACACGTAACGTCGCCTGCCCGCCAACACGGCGGATAGCGCCACGACGGTCAGCCGACCAGCCCCAGCTTCCCGACGGCGTCGCGCTCGCCGACGAGCTCCTCGACGGTCTTGTCGATCCGCTGCCGGGAGAACTCCGGCACGTCGAGGCCCTCGACGATCTCCCACCCCCCGCCCGACGTGCGGACCGGGAACGAGGAGATGATCCCCTCCGCGATGCCGTAGGAGCCGTCGGACGGCACCGCCATCGAGACCCAGTCGCCGTCGGCGGTGCCGTCGACCCAGTCGCGCAGGTGGTCGATCGCCGCGTTGGCCGCCGAGGCGGCCGAGGAGGCGCCGCGCGCATCGATGATCTCGGCGCCGCGCTTGCCGACCCGCGGGATGTAGGTGTCGGCGACCCAGGACTCGTCGCCGACCGCGTCCCACGCGCGCTCGCCGCGCACCTTCGCGTTGAACAGGTCCGGGTACATCGTCGGCGAGTGGTTGCCCCAGACCGCCATGTTGGTGATCTCCGACACGGACGCGCCGGTCTTCTCGGCCAGTTGCGCGACCGCGCGGTTGTGGTCGAGCCGGGTCATCGCGGTGAAGCGCTCGCGCGGCACGCCGTCGGCGTTGCTCATCGCGATCAGCGCGTTCGTGTTGGCGGGGTTGCCGACCACGAGCACCTTGACGTCGTCCGCGGCGCCGGCGGCGATCGCCTCGCCCTGCGGCTTGAAGATCGCGCCGTTGGCCTCCAGCAGGTCGGCGCGCTCCATTCCCTTGGTGCGCGGGCGAGCGCCGACGAGCAGGCCGATGTTCGCGCCGTCGAACGCCCGGGAGGCGTCGTCGAAGACGTCGATCCCTGCCAGCAGCGGGAACGCGCAGTCGAACAGCTCCAGCGCCGTGCCCTCCGCCGCCTTGACCGCCTGCGGCACCTCGAGCAGGTTGAGGTGCACGGGCCGGTCGGGGCCGAGCAGGTGCCCGGACGCGATCCGGAACAGCAGCGCGTAGCCGATCTGCCCCGCGGCTCCGGTGACGGTCACTCTCGTGGGCGTGCTCACGTGGTCATCTCCTCGATCACGGCGTCGGCGAACTGCGAGGTGCCGACGGCCGTCGGGTCGTCACGGGTCGGCTTGAGGTCGTAGGTGACCTTCTCGCCCTGCTTGATCACGGACGCGATCGCGCCCTCCAGCCGGTCGGCCGCCTCGCGCTCGTCCAGGTGGCGCAGCATCAGCACGCCGGAGAGCATGAGCGCGGTCGGGTTGACCTTGTTGGCGCCCTTGTACTTCGGGGCGGAGCCGTGGGTCGCCTCGAACATCGCCGCCTCGGTGCCGATGTTGCCGCCCGGCGCGAGGCCCAGGCCGCCGATCATGCCGGCGCCGAGGTCGGAGACGATGTCGCCGTAGAGGTTCGGCAGCACGATCACGTCGTACTCCTCGGGGCGCGAGACGAGCTGGTTGCAGAGGTTGTCGATGATCCGGTCCTCGAACTCGATCTCCGGATGGCGCTCGGCGACCCTGCGCGCCGTGTCGAGGAAGAGGCCGTCGGAGAACTTCATGATGTT